>OGXX01000066.1_pt1 | contig 94140 bp, 70 predicted proteins | sample 1576301 | NCBI WGS metagenome assembly OGXX01 (sample SAMEA3541469, study PRJEB24748) | human gut metagenome | biome: human gut; feature: human-associated habitat; material: faeces | place: China | collected 2012
AGACCAAAGAGCGTGACCGTGTCTGATACATGAGTGGCAACTGATTTGAGCATTTGCTTTTTGAAATAAGGCAAAGCTTTATCACAACAAGATACGATGTCTGGCAGTAAGACCGAAGAGCGTGACCGGATGTCCCACAAATGGAGGAAATTAAAATGGCAAAATATCGTAAGTTAAGCAGAACATCAAGCCAGAGAAAGGCTTTACTCAGAGGTCAGGTTACACAGCTTCTTGTTAACGGAAAGATTGTTACAACAGAGGCTAAGGCTAAAGAGGTTCGTAAGATCGCTGAGGGTCTTATCGCATTAGCAGTAAAAGAGAAAGACAACTTCGAAGAGGTTACTGTAACAGCTAAGGTTGCCCGCAAGGACAAAGACGGCAAGAGAGTAAAAGAAGTTGTAGACGGAAAGAAAGTTACTGTTTATGACGAAGTAGAGAAGAAGATCAAGAAGGATTCTGCTTCACGTCTTCATGCCAGAAGACAGATGCTCAAGGTTCTTTACACAGCTAAAGAGTCTGACGGCACAAAGAAGGGAACAAAGACTATCGATGTAACAAACAAGTTATTCGATGAGATCGCTCCTAAGTATGCTGATCGTAACGGTGGTTACACAAGAATCGTTAAGATTGGACAGCGTAAAGGTGACGGAGCTTTAGAGGTTCTCCTTGAGTTAGTTTAATATTTAATCGGTATAAATCTTAGACTAAATTAAACCAGAGATTTGAGTGGATGGCACTCACTTCTCTGGTTTTTTATATTACTAAGATAATTATTCAAACTATTGAGAAAAACTGATGCGTCTTATTTGCATGTATAGTTCGACTGCCTGTGGTTTGAATTCGTAACTGTAACGCATAAAAATACCCCTTTCACTGGATATCCAGTAAAAGGGGTACATATTAATTTCACACGGCTTTTTATAAATGCGCTTAATTATTTATTTTTTGCTGCAGCCTGCTCGTCATTGTACTTCTGAACACACTTCTTGATTCTGTCATATGGTGAGAGAAGATCACTGATAGAACAGTCGTGGTTTAATGTATCAATGAGGTATGCGATGTATTTGCTCATGTCACAGCTGATATAGTACTCCTTAGAGAGAAGCTCAGGTGACTGGTAGATAAGGTTTGTTGTAACTACTCTGTAGATGAGACCCTCCTCGTAAGCCTTGTCAAATGAAGCAAAGCCGTTTGTAAAGAGACCGAATGTAGAAACAACAAAGATTCTGTTAGCTTTACGCTTCTTGAGCTCTCTTGCTGTATCAATCATACTTTCGCCTGAAGAAATCATATCATCGATGATAAGAACATCCTTACCCTCTACATTTGTTCCGAGGAACTCATGAGCAACGATAGGGTTACGTCCGTCAACGATACGGCTGTAATCACGACGCTTGTAGAACATACCCATGTCTACTCCGAGTACGTTTGCAAGGTAGATAGCACGGTTTGTAGCGCCCTCATCAGGAGAGATAATCATAAGATGGTCAGCATCAATAGTGATATCCTTTACGTTCTTTAAGATGCCCTTAATGAACTGGTAAGAAGGCATTACATTCTCAAAGCCGTTCAGAGGAATAGCATTTACCACACGAGGGTCATGAGCATCGAAGGTGATGATATTGTCTACACCCATGTTGATAAGCTCCTGAAGAGCCAATGGACAGTCAAGAGACTCACGGCCTGTACGTCTGTGCTGACGGCTCTCATAAAGGAAAGGCATGATAACTGTGATTCTTCTTGCTTTTCCGCCGGCTGCAGCGATAACACGCTTTAAGTCTGCGTAGTGGTCATCAGGTGACATGTGGTTTGTCTGACCGCATACTGTATAGGTAAGACTGTAGTTTGTTACATCTACCATGATGTACAGATCATAACCACGAACTGACTGGTTGATAACACATTTAGCCTCGCCGGAACCGAATCTAGGTGTAGAAGGCTTGATAATGTAGCTGTTTTTGTAGTAGTCCTTGAAAGCACTCTCGTTAGCATGCTGGTGCTCTCTGTGCTCTCTCCAGCCCTGTAAGTATGCATCTACCTTCTGGGCAAGACCTATACAACTGTCGGTTGCAACAAGTCCAAGTGTACCGGTTGGCATAGTCTCCAAAATTCTCTCATCGTTTGGCATTGTTATTCCTCCATATAACCATATAATAAATAAACTAAATATATATAAAAAGCGCTATTTGGAAAGACGCTTTTTAATTCGTATGTCATCTCCGAAGAGCTTGATAAAACTATAATTGCTTGAAATTCTTGAAAGTGTTCTCTCGGAGTAAATCTCTGCTATCTGCTCCAGATTCAGATTAGTGGAAATAATAGTAGATTTCTGTCGCAGTATACGCTCATTTACACAAAGGAAAAGCTGTGATGTGGTAAATGAGTTGGAAAGCTCGGTTCCGAGATCGTCTATGATAAGTAAATCACAGTCGAATATATTCTGGTGCGCTGCGATGGCATCTGCATCCTTTTCAAACACACCTTTGCTTAATATATCAAATAATTGGAACGCTGTAAAGTAAATTACGGAGTAACCTGCATCCAAAAGCTCTTTTGCAATGCAATTAGATAAAAAAGTCTTTCCGACACCGGTATTACCGTAGAAAAATATGTTTTTAGGTTTGTTTTCAAAATTGTCTATAAATTCATGACAGTTCGTCACGGCAAGCTTTGCTGTGGCAAGAGCAGACAGTCCTGTCGCAGGATTTTTCTGCTCATCTGAGTAATAATCAAATGAGAGCGTGGAAAAATTCTCTCTTGATAAAATTTCCCTGATATTGGACTGTGAATAAACGGTATTGATGATAGCCTGCTTGAAGCAATGACATTTCTGACCATCTATATACCCGGTATCATGGCAATCTGGACAGGTGTAAATAGGCTCAAAATAATCAAGTGGATATCCGAGTGTGGATAGCAGTGCAGCACGCTCCTCCTTATAGTCCTCGATTGCAAGGCGTAAAGCGGCGAGAGCATTCTCATCACCATCCATAAGCCTGTACGCCTGCCTGACAGATGCGGATGCAATCTCTGAGTCAATCTCCCTGAGGCGTGGCGCCTTGCGATAGGCCTCCTCAATGCGCTTGTCATGTATGTATTTGTTCTGAAGCTGGCGTTTATCGTAGCCTCGCATTATCTCATCATATTGAGCATTGGTAAGTGCCATATATCCTCCTTGGGATGTGTAAATCTAACTTGAAAAATCATACCGTAGAATTCAGAAACAGCTTCTCCAGCTTGTCGTAATCATTGTTGCGCTGATTGAAGTTGTTAAATTTATTCTTGGAACTTGAATTATTGCTTTTTGGTTTTGAGGAACCGTTTGCAGCATTTGTGCCTTGTGATGAGCCTGTAGCAGAGACCTTATTGGCCTTGGCAAAGTTGGCATCAAGCACTTCAACATCCTTTAAAGTATGTACATTCTTTTTCCTCCAGTTCGCGAGTATGGAGTCTGTGTACTCGAAGCTTGGCTTCTGGATAGCTGAAATAGTTTTACTGCAGGCGGCTTTTACAAGCTCTATATCGAAACCGTATTCGCCGACCCATTTGTTGATGAGTGACACCTCAGAGTCAACCAGATTGCGGCCTGTGATGCCTAGAGCCTTCATTACAGAATAGTAAATCTGTGAATGAGCGGCTGCATCGTCCTTTGCCTGGTCTACGGTCTTTATGCCGGCATCGGCCCAGCCGAGAGCGACCTTGTTCATGTACCTAAGGCTTGAATGTCCCTTGGTAATGCAATACTCCACGAGATATTCCACCAGGTCGGTAGAAAAATGAAGCTCGTCCAGCCAGTAGAGCACCATATTGGTGTCTGTGGATGAGAGCGTATGCTTCAGATATGTCTCTATAATAAAGAAAAGCTCTGAAATGTCAGGATTCTTTCTAAACTCCTTAATCTCATCAAGTGTGTATTCCTTCTGTGAAGAAGCAGGCTTGTCAGTAGTCTGGCTCTTAAGCTTTTCCACAACAGAATCCTGCATCCGAATATCCGCGGTAGAAATATTCTGTGTAGCATTATTAACCACGCTGTTTTGCAAATTATTCTGCGTAGCATTATTAATAACACCGTTTTGCAAATTATTCTGCGCGGCATTATCAGCCACAGCGCTTTGTATATTACTCTGAGCAGCCTGCATACCGGATACAGAAAGACTGCAGAGGTTGATTCCAATAATCTGACCATCAGCGCCGGTTTGCACCTGCAAAATGCCCTCAGAGGCCCAGTAATTGAGGGCACGTATGATGTCGGCTTCAGTATTGCTGAAATGATCGGCAATCTCTGAAATAGTTGCTATGCCTGCCCCGGAGCCTGTCGCACGGAGCAGATAAAGGTATACCTTGACAAACTCACCGTTTGCCTTTGGCATGTATTGATCTATAAAAATATCTGACACAGTAGTGAATGATGTTGCTATGTCACTGCTAATGTTTATCGCTGTCATATAAAAAACTCTCTTTCGCTTAACCTGTGAGCAATTATAGCACAATATTTTAACCGTGTGAAGATGGTAAAAGTGCTACAAGCCTTGTAAACTCGGGCTTTCCGAGTCCACAAAAAAATGTGGATAACGTGGATAACTGTGTAAAATAATTGAAAAATCAATGTATCACAGGGTATATAAGCTGTTGAAAATTATTTAAAAAATCCACACACAAAATGAAAGTTGTTAACATTTTGTATGTGGATAACGTGGATAACTTATTTCTTAAGCAGGTCTTCGCCGATTTCTACTACATTTCCGGCACCCATTGTTATCAACAGGTCACCGTTTACACAATTTTCTGATAAAAATTTCTCGATTTCCTCAAATGATGGGAAATAGTGCGCATTCACACCTTTTTCGAGCAATAAATCCAGGATATCCTTAGATGAGATACCATATGTGTTCTGCTCACGCGCAGCATAGATATCAGCAAGCACCACAACATCTGCCATTGAAAGAACATCGGCAAAATCATTTAAGAATGCCTTGGTTCTGGAATAGGTGTGTGGCTGGAAGCAAAGGACAAGCCTGTCATGTGGATATTTTTGTGCAGCTGTCAGTGTTGCGCGGATCTCGGTTGGATGGTGAGCGTAGTCATCAATGATTGTGACGCCGTTTACCTTGCCCTTGTACTGGAAACGTCTGTCAGCACCGCCAAATTTGTCAAGGCCGGTGAGGATAGACTCCGTATCGAGACCGAGTGTGGTGGATAAAGCTATGGCTGCGAGCGCATTGCTTACATTGTGAGCGCCCGGAACAGAGAGTTTTACGTCGAAAAGTGGACTACCCTGTCTCATAGCTGTAAAAGATGCACAAGCTTTATCGTCATAGGTTATATTTTCCGGATAGAAATCATATTTTGAATCAAAGCCATAGGTAATAATCTTCTGAGGAAGACCTGCGACAATCTCTTCATAGCGGTCAATCTCACCGTTGATGATGGTAGCACCGCCTGCGAGAGTGTTTGATGCATACTCGCGGAAGGAATGTCTGATGTCGTTGATATCCTTGAAGAAATCCAGATGCTCAGCCTCAATATTTAAAATAATGCTGTAGCGTGGTCTGAAATTCAAAAAGCTGTTTGTGTACTCGCATGCCTCAGAGATGAAATACTCTGAATCGCCCACACGCAGATTGCCGTGGATAGATGACAAAATACCGCCTACGGAAATGGTAGGATCTGTCTGGGCGGCGAGAAGAATCTCGCTGATCATGGATGTAGTGGTAGTCTTGCCGTGTGTACCGGCTACAGCGATAGAATAATCGTAATTGTCCATAATCTGTCCGAGGAGCTCGGCTCTGGTAAGCATCGGAATACCGGCAGCCTTTGCTGCGGCAAACTCAGGATTGCTTTCGTGGATAGCTGCAGTGTAAACCACCAGGTCGATACCGGAGGTGATATTGTCTGCGCTCTGGCCATATATGACTTTTATGCCCTTGGCCGCAAGAGTTTTTGTAAGGTCTGATTCCTTTGAATCGGAGCCGGAAATGGTAAAGCCCTCCTCATGCAGAATCTCTGCGAGACCGCTCATGCTGATACCGCCGATGCCTATGAAATGGATGTGTATTGGTTTGCTGAAATCTATTTTATACATTAATTTTACCTGCCTGATTTATTATAATTTATATTGTAACTATTAGGAATCGCTGAGAACAAAAAGCCGATGCGTCATGATTGCATGTAAGCAACAGATTTTCTTGTTCTGAATAGTTACTTTATATTAATTATACAACTAAATATAGTATTTGCAAAGGAAAAATAAGATGAAAGCAGGCATGACTTTCAAATGATAAGAACCATAGCAGGTTAACCAGATATACGATAAATGACACTTGTGCAAAATGTCGAAAAAAAAGAAAAATATTATTTGATTTTGTGAAAAATGTTGAAGTGATAATGCGGCTGTGGTATAATTTTTTTATAAAAATAATTCATCCGGACCATATGAATTTTATGGGTTTAAAGTATATGGCAGTAACTGCAATTTATGCAGCAGCAACTATAATTTATATGGAAACAATTGTGATTTATTATGGAAGCATTACAGATACGGTTATTACAGAAACAAGTGGTGGGGACCGGATGGGCACAACAAAAATTAGGACAGACGAGGAGTGATAACGTGATTAAGAAAGAAATGATAGCCATGCTTTTAGCAGGCGGTCAAGGCAGCAGACTTGGTGTTCTGACAGCGAACGTAGCAAAACCGGCAGTTTCGTTTGGTGGAAAGTACAGAATCATAGATTTTCCGCTTAGCAACTGCATCAATTCAGGCATTGATACAGTGGGTGTACTTACACAGTATCAGCCACTCAGACTTAACCGCCACATCGGAATAGGTATTCCGTGGGACCTCGACAGGAATAATGGAGGAGTGGCAATACTGCCGCCTTATGAGAAGAGCGGCAACAGCGAGTGGTACACAGGTACAGCCAATGCAATCTACCAGAATATGAGGTATATAGACAGTTACAACCCGGACTATGTGTTGATACTGTCAGGAGACCATATTTACAAGATGGACTATGAGGTGATGCTTGATTTCCACAAGGAAAACAATGCAGATGTGACCATAGCAACCATGCCGGTGCCTATCGAGGAGGCCAGCCGATTTGGGATCGTCATAGCCGATGATGATAAGCGCATCAATGCATTTGAGGAAAAGCCGGTTCATCCGCGCAGCAATCTCGCATCAATGGGCATTTACATATTCTCATGGCCGGTGCTAAAGGAAGCATTACTTGCACTAAAGGATCAGGAAAACTGTGATTTTGGCAAGCATGTCATACCATACTGCTTTGAAAACGACAGACGTATGTTTGCATACGAGTTCAACGGATACTGGAAGGACGTAGGTACACTGGGCTCATACTGGGAGGCCAATATGGAGCTTGTGGACCTCATTCCGGAGTTCAATCTGTACGAGGAGTATTGGAAGATTTACACAAAGAATGATGCAATCGAGCCACTTTATATAGCCAAAGGAGGTCATGTGGAGCGAAGCATCATGGGTGAGGGCTGTGAATGCTATGGTCATGTGGAGCATTCTGTCATAGGTGCAGGCGTCAAGATTGGAAGAGGCGCAGTTATACGTGATTCCATCATCATGTGTGACACGGAGATAGGCTCCAATGTCACGATAGACAAGTCCATCATTGCCGAAAATTGTAAGGTGGGCGACAATGTGACACTTGGCTTCGGACAGGAGAAGCCGAACGTATTAAATGAGAGCATATACTCATTTGGGCTTGTCACTATAGGAGAAGATTCTGTGATACCGGACGGGGTAAAGATAGGCAAAAATACAGCAATCTCCGGTGTTACATACGAAGAGGATTACAAAGACGGTGTGCTTGAGGGCGGAGAAGTTATTATCAAGGCAGGTGACGGAAAATGAAGGCAATAGGAATAATTTTGGCCGGCGGCAACAATAATAGGATGAAGGAACTGACAGCAAAACGAGCAGTACCGGCCCTGCCGGTAGCAGGCAGCTTCAGAAGCATAGATTTTGCGCTCAGCAGCATGTCAAACTCACATATACAGACTGTCGCAGTACTGACCCAGTACAATGCACGCTCACTGAATGAGCATTTAAGCTCAGCAAAATGGTGGAATTTTGGCAGAAAGCAGGGGGGCTTATTCCTCTTTACACCTACAGTCACAGCGGACAACAGTGACTGGTACAGGGGCACGGCAGATGCGATGTATCAGAACATTGATTTTTTAAAGAGACGCCATGAGCCATATGTCATCATCAGCAGCGGTGACTGTGTATACAAGCTGGATTTCAACAGAGTGCTTGATTTTCATATCGAGAAAAAATCAGACATCACAGTGGTATGCAAGGACATGATGTACAACGACGATGTCAGCCGTTTTGGTGTGGTACGCATGGATGATGAGTCAAGAATCACAGAGTTTGATGAAAAGCCAATCGAGGCCTCATCCAACACTATTTCCACAGGTATCTATGTCATCAGAAGAAGACAGCTCATAGAGCTTTTGGAGGCAGCAGCCGAGGAAAACAGATTTGATTTCGTAAATGATATCCTCGTGCGCTACAAAAATGTAAAGAAAATATATGGCTACAAGATAAATTCATACTGGAACAATATCGCCGATATTGATGCATACTTCAAGACCAATATGGATTTCTTAAGACCTGACGTCAGAAGCTATTTCTTCAGGGAGGAGCCGACCATCTGCTCAAAGGTGGACGACCTGCCACCGGCCAAGTTTAATCCGGGCTCAGACATTTCAAACAGCCTCGTATCAAGTGGCTGTATCATAAACGGCAGCGTGGAGGATTCGGTGCTTTTCAAGCAGGTATTTGTGGGCAAAAACACCACAGTGAAGAACTGCGTGATACTCAATGACGTCTACATAGGCGACAATGTGCACCTCGAAAATTGCATCGTAGAGAGCCGCGGAACCATCAATCCAAACACCTGTTATTGTGGTGAGGATGGAGTCATGATAGTAAAAGAAAAAAATGTAAGATATGTAATTTAAAAACAGACCAGGGGGACAAAAATATGCAGATTACAGACATCAGAATTCGTAAGGTAGAAAAAGAGGGCAAGATGAAGGCGGTTGTGTCAATCACAATCGATGATGAATTCGTGGTACATGACATTAAGGTAATCGAAGGAGAAAAGGGACTTTTCATCGCCATGCCAAGCCGCAAGGCAAACGATGGCGAGTACAGGGATATAGCCCATCCGATTAACTCTGCCACACGCGAGAATATCCAGAATATGATTCTTGAAAAGTATAAGACAGAGATTGAGAATGTATAAAACAGTCAAATGCTGTAGCAAATGTAAATAATAATATTGGTATGTGTATATCAGACGAAATCGCGCAAGTGCATCGGAGGAGATTGGCTTGCGCGGTTTTTGGGTTGTGGGAAAAATTAATGAATTATGACAATAGTCAGAATGATATATCTGTAAAGTCAGAAATATTATAGATTTTATATAGATTGAAGAAATCAATTTAAGATTGAACCCAAACAACTCAAATGATATACTAAAGAAGTAATAAATTGTTGTGATGATATGAAAGGGATTAGCAATGGCAATCAGATACAACAGATTATGGAAAACATTAATAGATGAAAATATGATGAAGATAGACCTTAGAGAAAAGGCCGGAATTACCACAAATGCATTGGCTAAATTAGGAAAGAATGAGCATGTAAATACACATATTCTGGAAAGAATATGTAATGTATTGGATTGCAATATACAGGATATTATGGAATTTGTTCCAGACGAGGAAAGCGAAGAAAAATAATATGGCGAAGAAGAAAACTGTTGAAAAGGCATTAAACATAGATAGTATTTTATTTAATTGTAGAGATTATTTGCGTGCAGCGCGTAACTCAGGCTCATTTTTTGAGAAAAGGGATATGATGCTCACACTTGTATTCTTAAGATTTATTGGTGAAAAGTATGAGGATGGTGTTGAAAAATTAAAGCAGACACTTAAAGAACAGGGATTGGACCCGGAGGATGAAAACATAAGAGCAGCATTTTTTGATGATGCTACTTTTGCAGATGGTACATACAATTTACCACCGGAAGCCAGATGGTCAACAATTATCAATACACCTGCCCCTAAGTTAAATGTTGCATTAGATACAGCATTACAAAGACTTGAGGAAGAAGATCCACAATTAAAAGGATGCTTTGTAAAGGGTACATTTACAGCACGTAATCTGGCTGCGAATGATATAAAGAAGATTGTTGATGAAGTAAATAAAATTAGCCATAAAACGTTTGGCGAGGAAAAAGATCTTATAGGTCGTGTATATGAGTATTTCCTTAAAGAGTTTGCGGTAAATGCTACAAAAGAGGAAGGTGAATTCTATACACCGCATGATGTAGTGCAGCTTATTGCTGCAATGATTGAGCCATACGATGGAACCTTATATGATCCTTGCTGTGGTTCGGGCGGAATGTTTATTCAGAGTGCTGAGCTGGTAAAATCAAAGCAGGAAAATTTAAATGGTATAAATGTATATGGTCAGGAAAAAGAACCGGCCACATATCGCCTTGCAAAAATGAATTTAGCATTGCGTGGAATTAGCCATAATCTTGGAGAGGAAGCAGATTCATCATTTACCCATGACTTGCACAAGGGGCTGTACTTTAATTATATTATGGCAAATCCACCTTTCAATCTTAAAGGTTGGTACAATGATAATTTAAAAAATGATCCTCGTTGGAATAATTATCAGACACCACCAGAAAGTAATGCAAATTATGCTTGGATTCTTCATATGCTTTCACATTTAAAACCGGCAGATGGAGTAGCAGGATTTCTTCTTGCAAATGGAGCATTAAATGATAGCGATACATTGGAAATCCGTAAGAAACTGATTCAGAATGACAAAGTTGAGGCAATTATAGTTCTTCCAAGAGAACTGTTTATCACTACAGATATCAGTGTAACGCTTTGGATATTAAATCAGAATAAAAAAGGTGGAAACTATCACGATAGAAAACTTCGTAGTCGTGTACACGAAATATTGTTTATGGATTTGCGCCAATGGACAGAAAATAAAGTAAAGGGTGAGAGTAAAAAGAAAATTCGTCTGGTTACAGAGCAGATAGAGAAAGCTGCTGTTATATACCATACATGGCAATCCGAAGGTATTGATGGAACAAATTATGAAATACCGGAGCTTTATCGAAGTGTAGGAATTGACGAAATAGAAAGTAAAGGCTGGGCACTTACGCCAAGTAAATATATTGAGTTTATTGACCAGGATTTAGATATTGATTATGAAAAAGAAATGGCACGCATCCAATCAGAGATGAAAGATATATTGAATCAAGAAAAGAAATCCCAGCAGATGCTGGAAGACGCATTTAGGGGGATTGGGTATGGGCTTGACTAAATATAAAATTGGAGAATTGATAGAAATAGTTGATGAAAGAAATAATCTTGGTATAAGAGAATTTTATGGAATTAATATAAAAAAAGAGTTTATGCCGACAGTCGCAAATATTGAAGGATTAGATGAAACTAAGTATAAAGTAGTTAGAAAGAATCGTTTTGTTTATAGTGGCATGCAAACAGGCAGAGATGAGTGTATAAGGGTTAGTATGTATAATGGGGATTCTCCGATATTAGTGTCTCCAGCATATACAATGTTTGAAGTGGTAGCGACGAATGTTGTTAATCCATTGTATTTCTTTATTAAATTTCTATCTAACGAAATGGATAGATATGGTGCGTTTTGTAGTGATGGAAGCATTCGTTCAAATCTTGATTGGGATGTGTTTTGTGATATTGAATTGGAATTACCACCTCTTTCAGTACAGCAAAAATATATTGAAATTTACAATGCATTGCTTGAAAACCAGAAAAGCTATGAGCGGGGACTAGATCATTTAAAGTTTGTTTGTGATGCGTATATTGAAAATTTATCAAGATGTAATTATGGAAAACTAGGGAATTATATTGAAAAAAACAAAAAGAGGAATGTGAAATCTGTTTTTAAAAAGTCAGATATTAAAGGTTTTAACAATGAAGGACAATTTATTGAACCTATGCGATTGTTTTCGGGAGATATTTCAACATTTAAAATAGTCTCAAAAGATGATTTCGTTTATAATTCTAGGATTAATAGTACAATTAAAAAGCTTAGCATTGTTATAAATGAATCGTCTGATTTGATTGTGAGTCCGGCATATGAGTCATTTAGAGTTATCAAGAATAATGAACTTTATCCGTTTTATCTTTATATGCTTTTGCAGAGAGAAAGTTTTGCAAGAAAGGTTTTATTTAATTCTTTTGGAAGTTCAACAATTGTTTTCGGATTTGACGATTTATGCGAAATAGATATTCCTATTCCTAATTACTCTGAACAAAAAAATATTGCAAATATATATAGAGCATATAAGGAACGTTGGAATTTGAATGAAAAAATCAAAGCGCAGATAAAAGACATCTGTCCAATACTTATTAAAGGTTCGATAGAAGAGGCGAGAAAAGCAAAGGAGGCATAAGCCTATGGCTAGATTAAAAGAGTACAATGGTCATTATTGTGAATCAGAATATGAATATGCTTTCATTGGCTTTTTAGAAGAAGAGGGATGGAAATATATTTCTGGAAATAAGATTTCTCGTGTTACCAAAAGAGATGTGTTGATAGAGGAGGATTTCAAGAAATTTATAGTAGATGGAAATCCTGATTTGACAGAAGATGAAGTGACACAGATTTACGATACTGTTCGTCTTGTGGGGGCAGAGAGTGATTTTGCAGCATTGCACAAGGTGTACAACTGGATGGTGGATGGTATTCAATTTACTCCGGAAGATGGTATTGCAAGAATGATACCGCTGATTAACTTTGAAAAGGATGGTGTTAAGAATATTTTTCGAGTGGTGAATCAGTTTACGGTAGAATATATAAATAATGGTCAAAAAGAGAATCGCAGACCGGATGTGATTCTTTATGTAAATGGTATGCCATTATGTATTATGGAATTGAAGAATCCTGCTGATGCAAATGCAACTATTTATGATGCGTGGGAGCAGATTAATATTCGTTATTGGAGAGATATACCTCATTTGTTGCATTACTGTCCATTAGCCTGTATTTCTGATGGAGTTAAAACCAGATTAGGGACAGTTCGCACACCGTATGAACATTTTTATGCCTGGAGACGTATTAATGATGGAGATGCTGTATCAACACTTCCATTTGCTGAAACAGAAACTATGATTAAGGGCGTTTATTCTCCTGAGCGTTTTTTGGAAATCTTTAGAGATTACATTTATTTTCAGGATAGTATTTATGATAGTGATGAAGTGGAAATTGTATGCCGCTATCCACAATTTTTTGCTACAAGGCTTTTGAAGCAAAGTATTGTAGATTCTGTTGTTACCAAGAGTGGAAGAGGAGGTACATATTTTGGGGCTACAGGATGCGGTAAGACTTATACGATGGCATTTTTGGCGCGTCAGTTGGCATTACGTTGTACAGATATCTCAGAGATAGGCTCTCCAACGATTATATTGATTGTCGATAGAGATGAATTACAAAAACAGGGATCAAAACTTTTTACAAAGAGTAAAGAATTCCTTAATCTTGGCGAGGTTTCTGTTGTTAAGAATAGAGCACAGCTAAGACAGGAACTTGGAGCTAGACAAAGTGGTGGTTTTTATATTTGCACTATTCAGAAATTCTGCGATAGGGAAGATGACAAAATAGGGCTTATCAATGACAGACAGAATATTATATGTTTTTCGGATGAAGCACATAGAACTCAGCTTGAACATTCTAAAAAAATTCAATTCAGTAAAGATGCGGATGCGAATATGAAAGCTATGGTATCAAAGCCATACGCAAAGGTGCTAAAAGAGGCATTTCCACAGGCTACATTTGTAGGTTTTACAGGAACACCTATTGCTGAAACTTATCAGACTTTTGGTGATGAAATTGATAGATATACGATGGATCAGGCTGTTGCAGATGGACTTACTGTTTCTATCAAATATCATCCTCGTATTGCAAAAGTATTACTTGATAAAAACAAGGTAAAAGAGATTGAGGATTATTATAAAAAGTGTGCTGATGATGGTGCTACTTTTGAAGATGTCGAAGCAAGCAAGAAAGCAATGAGTTCTATGGAAATAATTCTTGGTGAACCTTCCAGATTAGAGCGTCTTGCTACAGATATTCATAATCATTATGTTTCAGCCTGTGAAGCAGATCCGGATAGAATTCAGAAAGCAATGGTGGTTTGTTCTAATAGAAAGATTGCTTATGCTTTATTGTCGAAATTCAAAGATAAGTATCCTGAATGGTTTGAAGAAAAGAAAGTGCCGGATGGTACTGATATAACAGATGAAGAATTAAATGAATTGAAACCGATGCCATTTATTGCAATGGTATCTAGTGTTGGAAAAAATGATACGCAGGATATGTATAACTATCTTGGTGGCGTTAAGAATGACAAACGTTCTGAAGAGTTAGATGTTGCTTTTAAGCAGGAAAAGTCAAATTTCCATATAGTTATTGTTGTAGATATGTGGATTACAGGGTTCGATGTCCCATGTCTCACATATTTATACAATGATAAACCATTAAAAAAGCATTTGTTAATACAGACCATAAGCCGTGTAAACAGAAAGTATCCGGGAAAAGAATATGGTATGGTGATTGATTATATTGGAATCCGTGATAATATGCGTGAAGCTATGAAATTATATGGTGGAAATACATCGGTTGCACCAACTTCTGATGATGTTGAGCAGGCTACATCGGTATTTAGGGAAGAATTGGAAGTGCTAAAAAATATGTTTACAGGCTATGATTTAACACCGTTTATAAATATGGAATGCAATCCGATTGACCGGTACAGGCTTCTTGCTAAAGCAGCAGAATATGTTTTTGTATCAACTCGGGAGTTGCAGTCAGAAGGGAAAAATGGTTCTCAGACAGTATCTTTTAAAACATATTTTCTGAAGACGGTTAAACGTATGAGAATGGCATTTGATATATGTCAGCCTTCTGGGTATCTTGGGGAAGAAGAATCTGCTTTGGCACAATGCTTTATGGCAATAGCAGGTTTTGTCCGTAAAATGAGTGGGACAAGTGAAGTAGATACTGACAGTATGAATCGCGCAGTTTCTAAGATGGTGGAGGAAGCATTAAAATATAATCAGGTTGAGAGCATTCTTGAGAGTGGTGAAGAAGAGGATATTTTTTCGCCAGAATATTTTGAAAAGCTATCTGACGTTAAGATGCCTGCGACTAAGCTCGAACTTCTTGTCAAAATGCTTCGTAAACAGATTAAGGAATATGGAAAGGTTAACAGATTAGCAGCAAAGACATATCAGGAAATGTTGGAAAAGACTATTGCAGAATACCATGAGAGACGTAAACATCTTTCTGCGGAAGAAGCAGGTGAGGCACAGGAACAGGTTTCGGAAGACATTATTAAAATTGCAACAGAGCAGGCGTTAGCTATACTTAGAGCAATGAATGAAAATAGAGAAAGCTTCCGAAAAATAGGGCTTACGTTTGAGGAAAAGGCATTTTATGATATTTTAATTTCTATGCGTGACCAATATAATTTTGAATACGGAATGGATAAAGAGGTTGATGGTATTGTAATCAATGATAAGTGTAAAAATCTGGCAATAAAGGTAAAGGAAATCATTGATACAAAATCTTCCTTTGCTGATTGGCTTAATAATCAAAATGTAAGAGACCAATTGAAATTGGAAATAAAGATTTGCTTAGTAAAGAACGGTTATCCACCACAATATAGCCCGGAAGTATTTAAGAAAGTTATGGAGCAGGTGGAGAATTTTGAGGAGCATTCTAGTGAAACAGTAGAAAAAGGTAATAATGCTTCTGCGAAGGTATATCAATATGAGATGCCAAAAGGTAATGGGATGATGGTTGCGGAAGAATTGTCGAAGTATTGTGATTCAAAAAATAATTAGTAGTAGGGAGGTGCTGTATATGAAGTACATATTTTTCTATGATGAAACAGAGCATAGTAGAAAAATTAATTATCAGACTGTTACTGCGAATAATTACTGTGATAATTTTATAACTGGAACTGTAGGGTGGAAAGCAGAAGAAAATGAATGTATTTCTGACAGATATCTTGCTTTTGAATCAAAGTATATTTATAGAAAAAAAGATGGAGAATTAAAAAGCCAGACTATGAAAACAAAAGATTTTATGTATGGGTTTGCTTCTCTTAATAAACATACTATTAAGTTTTATGAAGACCTTGTATCATTGTTTGGTGATAATATAATAATATATTTCTCTGTGTTCAGTAAAATAGAATATGTTATTAACCAAGTATTTGTAAATTATCATAGCACTATGTTTATTGATGTTGATTACATGAAATACTCAATAATTAAGGCTATCAATACATATCGACCACAAAAGGTGATTGAAGCAATCTATAAAGAGCCACATATATTTGTTAAAGAACTGAGGTCTTTTTTAGAAGATAGGATTATTAAAAATCAAGTTAATACAATGTTGAAAAAACATGAGAATCAAGCATTTGAAGAAATAATATTATTACTTGAGGACACAGAGATACCAGAAACATTAGATTGGTCCTATTTTGCCAGTTTTGATGGATTTAAGAAGTTGTTGACAGAGATGAATATTTATGAATATCAGTTGATAATTGACAAAGAAGGGAGAGAATCTCATACATTGAATTCTGCAATAGATGTAGGTCTTAAAAATGTGGCCGAAGAAGATTCTAAGGATTATTTTGGAATTAGAATGGCAGATATGCTTGTTGGATTAATATCTCGATTGATGCAATCATTGAAGATATCATTAACCAGAAATTATAAAGAAGGGAAAATCAAGAAGACTCTTTTGGATTATGACTGGTTTACATTGAATCAAAGGCAACTTGATTTGTATAAGAAATTATATCGGATAATTTGTGAGAATAATAAATATTGGTATAAAACTTTTTCTGGGATCTATTCAGATGATTTGGTGTCTTTTGTAGCACTTCTCCAATTTATGAATCATTTTTCAGATGCAGATGAAATTCGTACTAGTAATATAGAAATGCAACCAGAGTATTATAATGCCTTTGTTTGCGAGAGCTTGAATAAACGTTATGAAATAATGAGAAATAAATTGCCGATTGATCCTATATTAGAAGATGACAAAAATTATTTTCACAATCAAAGAGGGGCAATAGTATATAAGGATATTAGTAAGCAACTTATGTTGCCATTACATAGTGGGCAGAATGAATTCTATGTTCTTTCAGTTGGGTTTTCAAAGAAGGGAACTCCATTAGTAACAATCTTTGAGACTGATAAGCCGATATGTTATAGGTTGCCAGAGGATTATGTGGAATGGGCAATTAATGTAGTTGGAATGGCTAATATGGGTGAAAGATTATTCCCATCTAAAGTAGTGTTTTCGTTGATTGATGGAAGGTATTTGGTTGATATTCTATAAATCTTATGAGTTATGAAAATAGGAGATTGGCTTATTTTGCCGGGAAATAGGAAGAGTACAATTCATATAGTTAAAGTTATTGGAGAATGATATATGATGTCAACAATGGTAATCCGTATTATCATTGCAGAAATATAGATTGTTTTGCAAAAGATATTCCAAGAAACAATTTTGAACAAGATATTTTGTATTCTTTTGGAGCATTCATGACAGTATGCGAAATTCCAAGAAACGATACTGAAAAACGAATTAAAGCGATGACAGAGAATGACTGGAAAGTCTCAGGAGTGTCAAATACTGTTTTTCAGAAGCTGATGATACGCAAACAGATTCCGCAGCAGACTTAGAAGAAGCAATTTATGATATGATTGCAAAGCATATTTTTCATAAGTTTAATGGGTATAAGATGGAGACAATAATAGAAGAAATCTTAAAAACAAAAGGATTCACTGTATTTCATAATAAGCAAGGAGCAGATGCTTATTAACATTTGGCGGAGAAATGGGATTTGGCTTTCCTAAAATTTGTGTACAAGTAAAAAAACAGGATACACCAGTAGATAGACCAGCATTGGATCAGTTAGGTGGTGTGATGAATAATGTGCAGGCTGAATAAGGTTTGCTTATATTGTGGAATTGATTTAAGGATAGTGTTGCCAGAGAAGAATGTAAACAGCTTTTTTAATTCGCTTGTGGGATTCCACTGATGTTATTAGAGAATTATTTGATAATTATGAGAAATTAAGTCCTGCCATTAAGGTAGAAATACCACTCAAGCAGATATGGATATTGAGTGAGGAAGAATAGAGAAAGTGACGAGATGGTTATGAACAAGAAGTGCCAAGTATTTACGCCTAAAAATTATGTGAGAGAATTATTAGATAGTGTGGGATATATTTATGATTTATATGGAAAAAGGGTACTAGAGAATTCATGTGGCGATGGCAATATCTTGGTTGCGGTAGTTCAAAGGTATATTGATGATTGTCGCGCAAATGGCTTATCTAGAACCAAGATAAAGAATGGATTAGCAAGAGATATATACGGAATCGAGATTGATAAAGAACAGTATGATAAATGTATCAACAATTTAAATGAAGTATTGGAGAGTAATGATATTGGTAATGTTAATTGGAAAGTTTTTAATACTGATTATTTGAAATGGGATACCGATATAAAATTTCAATATATCGTGGGTAATCCCCCATATATAACGTATAGTGAATTGAAAGAGGAAGAGCAGCTATTTGTTAAGAAAAATTTTGTTACATGTGTTAAAGGTAAATTTGATTATTGCTATGCATTTATAGAAAAAAGCATCAAGTCATTATCAAATGACGGAAAAATGTCTTATCTTATTCCAAGTAGTATTTATAAAACTGTATTTGGGCATAATTTGAGAGTTTTTATGAGTCCTTATATTTTAAAAATAAAGGATTACAAACAAGTTAAGATATTTGATAAAGCATTAGTTAAATCATCAATAATGGTGCTTAATAAAAATCGTCAGCATGATATTTTATATTATCAAGATATGGGGATGAAAACTGAATTGGAGATACCTATTGCTAGCTTAGAAGAAAAGTGGTTTTTTACAGAAGAGAATGAAGAAGGAAAGCATCGCTTTGGAGATTATTTTAAGGTATCACATGTTGTGGCAACATTGTTGAATAAAGCATATGTATTGTCGGATGGGACATATGTCGAAGTAGACAATGGTTATGTTTGTGGAGATCATACGATTGAAAGAGCAATGGTACGTAACACTCAAACACCTCGAACATTAAGATACGAAAAGCAAGAAAAAATAATTTTTCCATACTCGTATGATGAAAATGGACTAGTGCGTTTTTCAGATGGTGAGTTTGAACAATTATATCCAGGAGCAGCAGCATATCTTAATGAGTTTCGTGATGATTTAGATAAAAGACAAAGTGATAATAGTGCAAAATGGTATGAATATGGACGTTCGCAAGCATTAAGTGGTTTGAATAGCCAAAAACTTTTAATTTCAACGGTTGTGACAAATGATGTAGATGTATACGAATTAGAACAGGAATGTATTCCATATGCAGGAATGTATATTGTAGAAAATGAAGATAATAATGAATATACATTGACGGATGCAATGGAAATTCTTAGAAGTGATGAATTTAAAGAGTATGTTTTTAAAGTGGGTATACCTATAAGTGGTAAATCAGTGAGAATAACATCAAAAGATGTTGAGAATTATATGTTTTAGTTTAGGAGGAATTTATTATGGAAAAAATGAAATACAATATTTCATCTCGAGCTACAATTTTATTGGGAAGAGAAAGTGTATCTAAAGTCGAAAGTGCCCTGATAGAATTAATAAAGAATACATATGATGCGGATGCAACAATATGTTACATACTTTTTGATGTTGAAAACGATAATATTCTTTTGATTGATAATGGATCAGGAATGACAAAGAAAATCATCGAAGATAATTGGATGATGATTGGTACTGATAATAAGAAAAAAGAGTATATTTCTAAGAAGAAACGCATAAAATCAGGAGAAAAAGGTATCGGGCGATTTGCATTGGATAGATTAGGGGGAGTGTGTGAATTGTTTACAAAAAGTCAAGAGGAGCATGAGACTATTCGATGGAAAACCAATTGGAATAGCTTTGAAGAAGAGGGAAATCTACTTGAGGATATTGAGGCAGAATTTGAATATGTTAATTTATCCTTATATGAACTTATACCTGAGAATGCCAAAAGTGAAATAATGAAAGTAGAGAGTAGGATAGATGAGAAAACGAGTAGGATAGATGAGAAAACGAGTAGGATAGATAAGAAAACTGATTTTTCTACCGGAACAATAATAAAAATAAGCAATTTGCGCGATGAATGGACAAATAATCAAATAGAGAAGATTAAAAAATCAATGGAATTTCTTATTCCTCCCAAAGAGCAAGATGAGTTTTATATTTGTCTGCAAAAAAGTATAGATTCTGGGTATGAATTAATAGAAAATAATTTTTCGGATGAGTTTGATTATAAAGTTAAATCAGTTTTTGATGGAGAGAATTTTGTGATTTATCTTTATAGAAATGAATTTGATGTTGATAAGATTCCAGAAAGTGTTTTTCGTGGAGAAAGGTTTATGAGGTATCCATACAGAAAGGAAGATTTTAAAGAAAAATGTTTAGAATTTAAATATTCTATAAGTCAATTGTTTAATACAAATGATCCTAAATATGTGGAAAGAATTAAGAATATAGGTGGTTTTACTTTTGAGTATGTTTTTATGAAATTACAGAACCAAAAAAAAGAGGTGTTTTTTTATAAAGAAATAGGAAAAACACGAAATGAATGGTTGGAAGAACATGGTGGAATAAAAATATATCGTGATAATTTTTGGGTTAGACCATATGGTGAGAATGGATCGGATTCATTTGATTGGCTTGGTTTAGAAGCCAGAAATAACGCAAATCCAGTTGCTGTATCAAGTAAGACGGAAGCATGGACTGTTCGAAATGCTCAAGGACAAGGAACAGTATTTATTTCGCGTGTAAATAATGCTTCAATCTTAGACAAATCAAGTAGAGAAGGAATAATCGAAAATGAAAGTTTTAAGTTATTAAAGGAAACACTTATAAGAATTATTTCTGTTCTTGAGAAGGATAGATCATATATTGCAAGGAGTTTTAAAATATATGATGATAAGGTAAATCATAAAGAAAAAACAAAACAAGAAGGTAGCCAAATTGCAAAAAGTGTTTTGAGTGGAAAAAAAGATAAAAATCATAAAGCTCAAAAGGAAAAAATAGAAAGTTTAGCGAAAACCGTTCAATATTTTGAAGAAGAAAGAGAGGAATTAATTACCGAGTTAAAATTGCTAAGAGCGTTAGCAACAAACGGATTAATCACAACTTCAATAGTACATGATTTAAAAAGTATTAACGCGTTACTCGTTAATAGAGTGGAGCCTATGCGCATGGCTATAGAAAATAATAATCAAATGCTTATTGATAGAAACTTGAATGACTTGTATAAGAATGATGAATTTTTGAAATCCTGGATAACAGTAGTTACAAATCAAAGCAAGAAAGATAAGCGTAAGCGATTAAAGAAAAACATATATGATACGATTGAGAAGATAGTAAATGTTTTACAGCCGATTCTTGCACAAAAAAAGGTACATGTTGAGTTAATCAAAGATGAGCGAAATGCGGAAAGAAAAATTTTTGAATCAGATTTTGAGAGTATTATTTATAATTTAATCATTAATTCGATAGAAGCTTTTTCGAAATCGTCTACTGAAAATAGAAAAATACGAATTGAGTTAAAAACTAATGAGAATTTAATTGTGAATTATTTGGATAACGGAGATGGATTAGATGATATATTTAAGGATCCATATGAAATTTTCACACTTGGCTCAACGAGTAAGTATGATCAGTTTGGCAATGTTATAGGAACTGGATTGGGAATGTATATTATTGCATCTACTGTGCGAGAATATAATGGAGATTATAAATTGACACAGACACAAAATGGTTTTGGTTTAGAAATAAGAATTCCGTTGTAGGAGGGAGATTTTGATGGAAGTAATAAAAGTAGGTATTATTGATGACGATGGAAGTAAAGTTACACAAATTATGACATATCTTTTATATGAAATGAAAGATGTATCAAAACAAAAGGCTGATAAGTATTCAAATGTCAGATTTAAAGTGTTCGAAATTCCGTTGTCTGCTGATATGAGTGATATTGCAGAATATATCATGGATGAAAAAATAGATGCTTTGCTGATTGATTACAACCTTACATCGTATGCTACAGTACCTTATACAGGTGTGCAGCTTGCGCGTTATATACAGGAGAGATTTATGGAGTTTCCGTTGTTTATTTTAACTTCTTATGAAGATGAATTATATGAGCGAGAAGTATTTGATGTATATCAGATTTTTGATTTTGAAAGATATTTGTCAGAACCGCAGGAGAGAATGGAACTACACTACAAGTTACTTCAGCAGGTTGTGAAATATCATAAACAATTAGAATTATGGAAAAAAGAAATTGAAGGTTTATTGCCAAAGAAAGGACAGTCGGCTGCAATAGATAAACGGATTTTGGAATTAGATAGTAAATTAGAGAAAAGTATTGATGCACATGCAGCAATTCCTGATGAGGTTAAGAATGATTTGCAATCTAATAAGTTGGATGAATTGATTGGTAAAATAGACTTGTTACTGAAAGAGGATTGAAATGAAGGTAAAACAAAAGAATCCGCAAAGATCCTATACAGGAATAGTGTGGCGAACAAACAGAGAGAACAAAAAACGTTTGATTAATGATTTTGAGCATAGATGTGCATATTGTGATGATTTAGATAAATATGGTGGTGGGAGTAAAGTGTATCATGTGGAACATTTTGCTCCTAAGGAAAAATTTCCTGAATTAAAATTTCAGTATGACAATTTATTATATGCGTGTCCGTTTTGCAATATATCAAAATCAAATAAGTGGCCGAGTGATAGTAGTACTGTTGCTGTGGTTGGGAACAAGGGATTTGTTGATCCATGTACAGATGAATATGAGAAGCATTTGGGGAGAAATACGAATGGAGAAATATATTATAAAACGGAATTAGGAATGTATATGTTTTATGAGATGAAATTGTATTTGCAGCGACATCAATTAATATATAATTTGGGAAGAGTCCATACAAAGTTAAAGGAAGTAAAAAAAGAAATTGATAGAAGAGAACATGTACATAAAACTGCAGAGGATTTAATAGAATTATATAAAGAATTATGCGTTATTTTTTATGAATACTATGATGCATTTTCGGAAGATGTTGAATGAATACTATGAAGGATATTTCAAATGTAGTACTATTTTTTTGAAAGAAGGTGTCACTATGGACATGGAGGAATTAAAGGCTCTGATTTACCAAGGTAAAAAAGTTGATGTAGAGTGTAAAAAGGCAGAGTTGAACGTTCACTAAACTGCCTATTGGAGAACTGGTATTGAAGGAAGTGGAAGTTGCTAAGTGGTTGTCTAAATTTCAGTTAGGGGAGGTAGAGTGGTTGCTAGCAGATCATGCAGTAATAGATGTACTAACGAATGAATTATAACTATATTAGTATAACATATTTGTGATTATGGGACTAAAATAGTTCAAGTAAATATATTTTAGACCAAGCTGAAAGAAATGTTGTAGATAAACAGTGGCTTTTCTACTTAGACTAAAGATAGAATTAGCTCAAGATTGAATCTCATAAAATAGAAAAATCATATGAAAGTGAATGCAATGACAATTGAATAAATTTTATCAAAGGGAGTGATGCTGCGTGATTAATATATATACAAATAAAAGAGATTCAAATGATTGGATATTTCGCAATGATTTGTACTTTAACCTCAGTACAGGAAATGAAGAAATGTCACAAAAAGAAATTGATTTGATTCAACAAGTGGATGAGGCGAAGCTGACACCAGACAAGCATATAGAAACAAAATATGGCTTAGGTACGATCCGAAATTTGTCATCAGGTTGCAAGACTTTGCTTAATATTGTAAAGCATCCTGATAAGGTGGTAAATGTTGAAGAATGCGGTCCAAATGTTCTTAGAATCATTTTTACTATGGATAATATTAAGATTTATATGTCAAGACCGACGCTTTTTGATATTCCGGATGATGCTAAAATCAGATTTAATGATTCTGATATAGTTATCGGAGGCAGAGGATATAATGCATGGTGGAGTAAGGAGTATGAAAGGAGAGAAGCAAATGATTTATAAGAATATAACATTTAAAGCAGCTCCATTTTCATATGATTTGATATTTGATGACAGGATTACCCTTGTTGGTGGAGATAGTGGTACCGGTAAAACAGTACTTTATGAAATGCTAGAAGATATAAGATTGACAGACGAATACAAAGCAATCAAGCTATTTAACTATAAATCAGATGATTTTTTAGAAGCAATCAAACAGTGCAGAGATAGTTTTATTGTTATAGATAATGCAGATTGTCTGATTAATGATGATGTCAGGAGATTCATTAATTTTGAGTTGTCTAATCAGTATATGCTTTTTCTAAGAAATTGTGACGGACTCAATGTATCTGATAAGAGCTTTAAGGTGTTGAAGCTTGATAATAACAGGATAACGCTGGAAGAGGAGTTGTGATATGAGATATTTATGGACAGAGGATACCGGTGCAGGGCTTCACTTCTGGAAATTAGTTAATCAGCTTTTCTTTGACAATGAGCTTGCCGTTGAGAGTAAAGGGAGCAATCAGGGATTATTGGATGCAGTATTAGACTTGAATATTAAAGAGGGTAATAAATACTATATTGCATTTGATTATGTGGTTGATAATCAGGACATTCGCAACAAGTATCGCATGTTGAAGTCAATAACAGATAAGTCGGAAGGAAAGATTGTAATTCTGGATATGATTTGTTTTGAGTACCTAATTCTTGCATTTGACAAGCTATTAGAATGGACAGGAACCGGAAAGACAGATAAAATAAAAATCCGTGAGAAGGTTTTGGGGGCAGTTGAGAATCACAGAATCGATTTATCAAGGATTGATGATGAGAAAACATTACAGTACATAGCAGGATTTAAGAGATATTCTACAGAACGAGTGATGAAGTCATTGGTGGGGGAATTTACGCAAAATGAGAAGTGGTCTGTTAAGGGTGCTCTTATGGGGGAGTGTTGGTATAAAGATTGTTGTGTGTCAGAACATCCGGATAATCTGAGGTGTGGTAAGCCGGAAGTTATGGATGGGAATGAGAAGATGAGGATGCTGATACGGTCGGAGGAAGTGCATCGCATATTAGAGTTTATGTAAAGTGGTTATTTCTGAGTAATCTTTAATTTTTTGTGTGTGGAAGTCGGAAGGATAGATAAAACCAGAATTGATTGAAGATACAAAGCTCAATTAGATGATGCTTATGATGAAGATGGAAAAGGAATCTGCTGATAAATCAGCAGAAAAATCATCAGAATCAGCAGAAAAGTCAGCAGATTTAAAATTTACTCAAACAGATGGAACAGAAATAGAGGTGGTAAATATGTGTAAGGCATGGGATGACCATAAAAAGCGTGGTATTCAGGAAGGCATGCAACAAGGAATGCAACAGGGCCGTCTTTTTGAAATTTATCTTTCCGTACAGGAGGGAGACTATTCTGCAAAAAGAGGTGCCGAGAAGGCAGAGATGTCGCTTGATGAATTTGAAAAAGCGATGAGCAAGGCGGGATATAAAATTCCTGAGCTGGTATAATAATCTAAATATATTTCACACAAACCGGTCTATCCGTGGTACAATAAGCCACAGAAAGACCGGCTTTTTAGAGTATAGCTACAATAAAAGAGGATAGACAAACAGATATGTACAAGACGAAAATAGATAATCTGGATTTAAAACAGATTGCTGACAGTGGTCAGTGCTTCAGATGGAAGAACACAGGAGAAAATGAATACACGGTAGTGGCATTTGACAGGGCACTTCGGATTAAACAGGATGGGAATGAGTTTGAGCTGGACTGTGATGAGGCAGACTGGAACAATATATGGAAAAGCTATCTGGATATGGATACGGATTATGCGGGGATTGCAAAGCTTATAGCAGACGGAGATGACGCGCATCTGAAGGAGGCATATGCATATGGCAGTGGCGTGCGCATTTTAAGGCAGGATTTGTGGGAGATGATTGTTACTTTTATGATTTCCCAGAATAATAACATAAAGCGAATCACAAACAGTGTGGATTTACTTTGCAGGCGGTGCGGACATAAAATAGACGGCAGTGCAGAGGGGGAAGAACTGTATACATTTCCAAAGCCTCTTGAGGTACCGGATGAGGTATTTGATGACAGGAGCATGGGCTTTGGCTATAGGGCACCGTATCTGAAGGAAATATATGAGTATGGCGCTAATAATCCTGACTGGCTTGATAATCTGCGCAAAATGAGCTATGATGAGGCGATGGAAAGCCTGCTTACTCGCAAAGGAATTGGCAAAAAGGTGGCGAACTGCATATGTCTTTTCGGTTTGCATCATGTGGATGCGTTTCCGATAGATACGCATGTAAAGCAGCTTTTGGACAAATATTATAGTGACGGTTTTGATTTTGAGCGTTACAAGGGTGTGGCGGGAATTATCCAACAATATTTGTTTTATTTTGAATTGTAGATTCTGAATAGATACGTAGATGATATGTGACAATATGCATATGACATGTAGATAAAATAATATTAGAAAGAGAAAGGATAAACGATGTACGTTATAGTAGGACTTGGAAATCCTGACAAAAAATATGAGCACACAAGACACAATATCGGATTTGATGTGATAGATGCGCTTGCGGATAAATATAATATAAGTGTGACAGACAAAAAGCACAAGGCGCTTTGTGGAAGCGGAGTGATTGAGGGCATGAAGGTGCTGCTTGTGAAGCCACAGACATACATGAACTTAAGCGGCGAGTCTGTTGCTGAGGTGATGAATTTTTATAAGCTTGATCCGGATGAGGAAATGATCGTTATTTTTGATGATATTTCGCTCGAACCGGGGCGTATCCGTATCCGCAAAAAGGGCAGCGCCGGCGGTCACAATGGGATTAAGAGCATCATTGCAATGACCGGCACACAGGGCTTCAGCCGTATCAAGGTCGGTGTTGGAGAGAAGCCGCAGGGCTGGGATCTTGCTGACCATGTGCTCGGGCGTTTCAGCTCTGAGGACAGGGCAAAGGTGGAGGAAGCTATAGGTCATGCGATGGATGCAGCAGTCCTCATGATGCAGGGCGAGACGGATAAGGCTATGAATATATATAACTAGCTTTAAATCGACAAGGTGATTTTGAACAGACAGAAATGGAGAATTGAAAGTGAAAGCATTTACAGAGCCACTCCTTTCCCTTGCGGGCTTTGAGGAGATGACAAAAACGGCAGAAAAATCGTCCGGACTTATATCTGTCACGGGATGTATAGATGCGCAAAAATCACAGATGATATATGCCTTTGGAGGTCACAGGAAAAACAAGCTTATTGTGACCTTTGGAGAGCAGAAGGCGAAGGAACTGTACGATGAGTACAGTTTTTTTGACAAAGAGGTGGTGTATTATCCATCAAAGGATGTGCTTTTTTACCAGTCGGATATCAGGGGAAATCTCCTGACAGCAGAGCGTATCAGGGCTTTGAAGGCTATCCGTGAGCAGGAGAGAGTGACGCTTGTGACCACCTTTGATGCGCTGATGAATACGATGGCGCCGATAGAAAAGATGTGGGAAAACGTGCTTGCACTTGAGCAAGGACAGCTTTTGGATTTGAAGGAAATTCAGGCTGCTCTTATCAGAATGGGCTATGAAAAAGAGTATCAGGTCCAGACGATGGGACAGTTTTCTGTCAGGGGCGGTATTCTTGATGTTTTTCCGCTGACGGAGGAGAATCCTATCCGAATCGAGCTGTGGGGAGACGAGATAGACACTATCAGATATTTTGACTGCGAGAGCCAGAAATCTATTGAAAATATTGACTGGGTGAGCATATATCCGGCGGCAGAGCTTGTACTTAGTGATGAGGAAAAGGCCGGGGGAATTGAAAAGCTTAAGGCAGAGGCAAAGCGTGTATCTGACAAGCTTAGAAAGCAGATGAAGACAGAGGAAGCCCACAGAGTGAGTGTGATGGCAGATGAACTTACCGAGGAGTGGGGAGAGCTGTCCATGTATGCAGGCATGGATGCTTTTTTGTCGTACTTTTTTGACGAGAGAGTCGGGCTTTTGGATTATTTTAAGCCATCGGACAGCCTTATATTTTTCGATGAGCTGACCAGATGTACAGAGCAGGGAAAGCTTACCGAGACCGAGTTTTCAGAGAGCATGAAGCAGAGACTTGCGATGGGATATATACTTCCGGGGCAGATGAACGGTCTTTTTACAGAGAAGGAGATTGTGGCAAAGCTCGGGAAGTATTCGTGCGTCGCACTCGGTGCGCTCGATAATAAAGCAAATGGATTGCACCAGCTGGGAAGCTATGGTATTCACTGTCAGAGCGTCAGCCCATACAACAACAGCTTTGAGCTTTTGATAAAGGACTTAAAGCGCTATAAGAAAAACGGCTACAGAGTCATTCTTTTATCCGGTTCAAGGACAAGGGCAAAGAGGCTTTCAGAGGATATCACAGACCAGGGAATCACATGCTTTTACACTGAAAACTACGACCATGAGCTTTCCGAGGGGCAGATTATGGTCTGCTACGGCAAGGTGAGAAGAGGCTTTGAGTATCCTATCCTAAAGTTTGCCGTGATTACGGAGTCAGATATTTTTGGAGCGCAGCAGAAGAAAAAGAAGCGTCACCGCACATATGAGGGCGAGAAAATACAGAGCTTTACCGATTTGTCGGTGGGGGATTATGTGGTGCATGAAAACCACGGACTAGGTATTTACCGCGGAATTGAAAAGCTTGAGGTGGACAAAAAGGTAAAGGACTACATCAAGATAGAGTATCAGGGTGGCTCCAATCTCTATATTCTTGCCACCCAGCTTGACATGATACAAAAATATGCCGGAAAGGATGCCAGAAAACCAAAGCTCAACAAGCTTGGCGGTCAGGAATGGACCAGGACTAAGAATCGTGTCAGAGGTGCGGTAAAGCAGATCGCAGGAGACCTGGTGAAGCTGTACGCCCAGCGTGAGCAGCAAAACGGATATGCCTTCGGCGAGGATACGGTATGGCAGAGAGAGTTTGAGGAGCTTTTCCCTTTTGATGAGACTGAGGATCAGATTCTTGCAATTGAGGCCACAAAGACTGATATGCAGAGCCATAAAATAATGGACAGGCTGATTTGCGGTGATGTGGGCTACGGCAAGACGGAGGTTGCAATCCGTGCGGCCTTCAAGGCGGTGCAGGACAGCAAGCAGGTGGCATATCTTGCCCCGACAACCATTCTGGCACAGCAGATTTACGATACGTTTTCGCAGAGGATGAAGGATTTTCCGGTGAATGTGGATTTGATGTGTCGTTTCAGAAGTCCGGCGGAGCAGAAAAAGACGATAGAGAAGCTTAAAAAGGGTGAGGTCGATATCATCATCGGAACACACCGCATACTCTCAAAGGACGTGCAGTTTAAGGATCTGGGGCTTTTGGTAATAGATGAGGAGCAGCGTTTCGGCGTGACTCACAAGGAGAAGATTAAGCAGATGAAGGTCAATGTGGATGTGCTCACACTGACTGCTACACCGATTCCGAGGACACTCCACATGAGTTTAATCGGCATAAGGGATATGAGCGTGCTTGAGGAGCCACCGATGGACCGTGTACCGATTCAGACATATGTCATGGAGTACAATGATGAGCTTGTCAGAGAGGCAATTAACAGGGAGCTTGCCAGAAACGGACAGGTGTACTATGTGTACAATAAGGTGCGCGACATAGCAGACATAACAGCAAAGCTGCAGGAGCTGGTGCCGGATGCGACTGTTGCATTTGCGCACGGACAGATGAAGGAGACGGAGCTTGAGCGCATCATGTACCGTTTCATCAATGGTGAAATAGATGTGCTTGTATCCACGACCATTATAGAGACCGGACTTGATATCTCAAACGTCAATACAATGATTATACACGATGCGGACAACATGGGGCTTTCACAGCTTTATCAGCTCCGCGGACGAGTCGGCAGATCTAACCGTACTGCGTATGCATTCCTCATGTACAGGCGCAACAAGATGCTAAAAGAGGTGGCAGAAAAGCGTCTTGCAGCGATAAAGGAGTACTCAGACCTTGGCAGCGGCTTTAAGATTGCCATGAGAGACCTTGAAATCCGCGGTGCGGGCAATCTGCTCGGTGCGGAGCAGAGCGGTCATATGGAGGCAGTGGGCTACGATTTGTACTGCAAGATGTTGAGCGAGGCTGTAAAAGAGGCAAAGGGCATCGAGGATATCAGTGATAAATTTGATACGACCGTGGATATTGTGACCGATGCTTATATTCCGGCAGGTTATATTGCAAACGAATTCCAGAAGCTGGATATATACAAGCGTATTGCAGGCATAGAGACAGAGGAAGAGAAGGATGAGATGCTCGAGGAGCTCATAGACAGGTTTGGTGAACCACCAAAATCAGTGCTCAGCCTGCTTCGCGTGGCAAGGCTTAAGGCGTTGGCTCATGCCGTATATATCACTGAGATAAAGCAGACCGGCTCACTGATAAAGCTTACCATGTTTGAACGGGCAAGGATAAATCCGGAGAAGATACCAATGCTTGTTGCCCGGTATAAATCCTCACTCAAATTCAATATGGCAGAAAACCCATATTTCACATTTGATTTAAAAAATGGCAGCGTGGCGAAGAAGCGGGATGTGCTTGATGTGGTGGAGGAACTGATTTCGCAGATGCGAAAGGAGCTGATTTCTGATGAATAGTTACCTGAATTTAGGAATCATGTAGCATATAGCATAGGAAACACCACATGCTTTACGCGAAATTGACGATAATTTACAAAGTTTAGAAAATGCTTGCCAGCAGGCCCGAAAAGCTCTATAATATACGAGCGATACTATACCAATTTTAAAGAGGATAGATACAATGAAAGCGAAAAAAGTAATAGCTATGTTATTAGCTGCAACACTCTCAGTTACAGCTTTTACAGGATGTGCAATAAATAAAACCGCAACAGTTGCGACATTAGATAAAGAGGATATCAAGCTTGGGCTTGTTAATTTTATGATAAGGTACCAGGAGGCCGGTTATGATGACATGTATATACAGTACATGGGCGAGGGCTACTGGGACAAGACAGTATCAGGCGATAATACTGTGCTTGAAACATGGAAGAAAAATGCTATCGAGGAGGCTCATGAGCTTTACACATTAAAGGCGCATCAGTCAGATTACGATGTAGAGGTTTCTGATGATGAGAAAAAGGAAATCAAAAAGGCCGCAGAGAAGTTTATGAAGGCAAATTCCGATGATGTGATAGACGAGATGAGTGCTACAGAGGAGATTGTCGAGGAATATTTAGAGCTTCGCCTCATAAAGAGTAAGATGTATGCTGCAATCATCAAAAATGCTGATTCAAGCGTGACGGATGAGGAAGCCAATATGGCTGCATACACCATTGTGAAGCTTGATTACAAGGGTGCATATGATTCTAATTACAAGTATCAGACATATACAGATGAGCAGTCAGCACAGATAAAGGCACAGGCAGATGCAGTGGTAGAGGCGCTTGCAGGCAGATCATCCTTAGAGGATGCAGCCAAGGCAGCAGGCACTAAAGCCACAACAGGCACATACGCCACATACGTTGATCCGGATGCGGAGAAGACAGATGATTCAGATAAGAAATCAGATGACACAGAGTCTAAAGAGAGCTCAAAGTCATCGGACAGCAAGACAAAGGACAGTGTATACACTACAAACAATCTTGATCAGAGCGTTGTAGATGCACTCAATTCCCTCGAGGAGGGACAGAACTCAGACCTCATCACTACAGACAGCACTTACTATATCGTAAGGCTCGACAAAAAGACCGATGATGAAGCAACAGAGTCAAACAGAAAAACCGTAAAGGGCAATAAAGAGGACAAATATTACAATGGCATCCTTTCAGGATGGCAGGACGATGAAAAATGGTCTGTAAAGCAGAAGCAGCTTGACAAGATCAAGATTCACAATTATTTTACTACTACCAAGAAGGACAAAAAGGCAGCAGACACAAGCGCTACAGAGAGCACACAGCAGTCAGAAAGCACCAATAGTACAGATACAGAGAATACTGAGGCAGTAGATGGAACAGAAAACTAATATCGTACTTATAGGCATGCCGGGAGTTGGAAAGAGTACCATAGGCGTAATACTTGCAAAGGTGCTGGGATACAGCTTCCTGGATGCGGATTTACTGATACAGGAGCAGGAGGGAAAGCTTCTGCGTGAGATAATTGAGGAAAAGGGCACGGATGGTTTTATAGAGGTAGAGAACCGTGTCAATGCCTCTATCAGGGCTGATAGGGCCATTATAGCTACAGGCGGTTCGGTGGTATACGGAAAAGAGGCCATGGAGCATCTTAAGGAGATAGGCAGAGTTGTGTATCTCAAGGTTTCTTATGCCATTTTGGAAAAACGACTTGCAGACATAAAGGGTAGAGGTGTAGTATTAAAGAAAGGGCAGACTTTAGAGACCCTTTTTGAAGAGCGCTCAAAATTGTATGAGCAGTATGCAGACATCGAGGTTTCCGAGGAGGGGCTTGATGTGGAGCAGACAGTAGAGAAGCTGGTGGAGGCACTTGAATTGTAGAGCTTATCTATCGGTTTATTATAAGATAATAGTAGTAGCTGCTGTGTCAGCTATAGACAGCAGCAACGGCACAAATGACGGCTTAAGTATGCCGTTATAAATGAAATTTGTAGTTGGATGTATAACAATAGTGTAAATTGAGAATAGTATATTAGGAGGAAGTATACTCCTGAATTCATAGAGGTGGAATATGGAACAGTACGTAATCAAAGGTGGAAATCCTTTATACGGTGAAGTTGAAATTGGTGGAGCTAAAAATGCTGCACTTGCTATTTTGGCCGCTGCCATAATGACAGACGAGACTGTAACAATAGATAATTTGCCAAATGTAAGGGATATCAATGTCTTACTTCAGGCAATCGAAGAAATCGGCGCACATGTGGAGCGCGTGGATATACACAAGGTAAAGATAAACGGTTCATTTATCAGGGGCGTAAATGTCGATAATGAATTCATCAGACGAATCAGGGCATCATATTATTTAATTGGTGCATTACTTGGAAAATACAAGCATGCAGAGGTTGCGCTTCCGGGAGGCTGTGATATCGGAAGCAGGCCGATTGACCTTCATATGAAGGGCTTCCGCTCCATGGGAGCAGACATAGACATAGCTCATGGCCTTGTCATCGCCAGGGCAAAGGAGCTTAAGGGCACACACATATATATGGATAAGGTTTCTGTAGGTGCCACAATCAATATTATGATGGCTGCAGCCATGGCAGATGGCAAGACTGTTATCGAGAACGCGGCTAAGGAGCCTCATGTTGTTGACGTGGCAAACTTCTTAAACAGCATGGGAGCAAATATCAGGGGCGCAGGAACCGATGTCATCAGAATTGTAGGTGTGGAGAAATTACATGCTACAGAGTATTCTGTCATTCCGGATCAGATTGAGGCCGGTACATTCATGTTTGCAGTTGCGGCAGCAGGAGGCAACGTGCTGGTAAAGAATGTCATTCCAAAGCATCTTGAGGCCACCACAGCAAAGCTGTTGGAGGTAGGCTGCCAGGTAGAGGAGTTTGATGACTCAGTCAGAGTAATATCAGACGGACATTTAAAGCATACACAGGTCACCACACTTCCATATCCGGGCTTCCCGACAGATATGCAGCCACAGATGGCGGTGCTTTTGGGTATCGCTGAGGGCACCAGTACAGTGACAGAGAGCATATTTGAGAATCGTTTCAAGTATGTTGACGAGCTCACCAGAATGGGAGCTGATATAAAGGTAGAGAGCAATATAGCAATCATCAGCGGCGTGAAAAGATACACAGGTGCCAGAGTGAATGCACCTGACTTAAGAGCAGGAGCTGCACTGGTTATAGCAGGTCTTGCAGCAGAGGGCATCACAGTGGTTGATGATATCTACTATATCCAGAGAGGCTATGAGGCGCTCGAGGAGAAGCTTACAAAGATTGGTGCAAAAATTGCCAGGGTAGAGGATGAGAAGGAGCTTCAGAAGTTCATACTCAAGGTATCGTAATGGATATATACGTAAAGCATGAAATGTAAACACAATATAAATGCAATATATAAAATAAGAACCGGCAGCATCTTACTGTAGATGCACGGTTCTTATTTTTGGTTATTTTATAATTTTTTTAAGTAACTACTCCGTACCCCTTTTGATTATAAATGGGCTTACATCACAGATTTGATGAAAAACTCGCGGTTTGTGGACAAATCAAGTATACTGCCGTCATCAAAACGTACAATAGGGCGTGACAGTTCATGTGGGTTGAGCATCACAATATTACAGAACCGGCTGTCGTTGAGCATTACACGGTTGCTCTGGTATGTGGTAGCAAGCTTTTTCAAAAACAAAAGCAGGAACTTTGTATTGTACTTTGTAAAACCTTCACTCTCAAAGCTTGATATGACAGCGAACGGACAAAGTGGTGCGCGATAGCGTCTGGCAGCAGTCATGGCATCATATACATCGGCGATGGCTGTTATCATGGCAAAGTCGTCAATCAGTGAGCTGTCAAGCTGTGAAGGATAGCCTGAGCCATCACAGCGTTCATGATGCATAAGGGCTGTGCGCTTTATTCTGGAGTCAATCTGCAGATCCTTAATCAAATCAAAACCAAACTGTGGGTGCTTTTTTATGAGTGCAAATTCTTCATCTGTGAGCTTGTCAGGCTTGTTTAGCACATCATCGGGAATCTTGCATTTACCGATATCGTGAAGTACTCCTGCGATAGTAAGCGTATTCACATCTGTCTTTTCCATATGAAGCCATCGTCCGATCATCCTTGTAATAAGCCCTACATTCAGACAGTGTGAGTACAACGGGTCTGCAATGGTGCGCATGTTGTAGAGCATGTCAAAGGTCTCGATTGTAGTGCCGCACGATGCGGAAAGGTCAATGACAGCAGTAAGAAGCGCAGCCTCATCAAAGGATTTTTCGCCGGCACAGATTTTGCCAAAGGTATCCTTGATTTGATTTATACAAGTGAGGTATTTGAGCTGGAAGCCTCGGAACTCTTCTGAGGCCTGAACACGCTGGATGTTGGTCACCATCTCATGTGCGCGGGTTTTGGGCACAGGTTTTACCTTGTCTCGCTTTGCTGTATTTTCGCCGGCTTGCGGTGCTGCTGCATCGAATGGGTTTTGAATTGAGATGCTGCCTACCTTATATAGCTTCATTTTGTTGATGAGCTGACGGGTGAGTGGTGTGCCGGGCAGTGCAAGTATCTGCCCCAGAGGGGTCTTTATCGGTTCTGCTGCCACCATACCAATCTGCGCATCTTTTATGCTGATTTTAATCATGAGTTACTCCAAAAATTTATTTTGATATTGTGTGTTTAGTACTATAAATACAAATTTAAGTATAATTACCAAAATCATGAAAGTCAATAAAGAAGAAAGAATAATTGCATAAAATAGCTTATAAATAATGAATAGGGTATCGAAAATGGATTATTGATAAATCTGTATCGAAAATGATACTTGACATATATATCATGTGGTAGTAATATAGCTGACAGAGATTTGAAAAATTCTATATTGTAACTTCTCTTATTCAGAGTGATGGAGATACAAAGGATCTATGAAGTCACGGCAACCCCGTTAGAAAACAGGAAGGTGCCAACCTGAGCGAGTAATCGAACAATAAGAGGATTTTTATTATCTTAATTTTAATCCACTTATTTGCAGTAAGTGGTTTTTTATTGGAAAAATATTGGTCACACAGTATGAAAGGAGCAACAGATAATTAATGGAGAAATTATTATTTACATCAGAATCAGTAACTGAGGGACATCCGGATAAGCTCTGCGATGCAGTATCAGATGCCATCCTTGATGCATGCATACAGCAGGACCCGATGAGCCGTGTCGCATGTGAGACAGCAAGCTGTACAGGCTTCATCCTTGTAACAGGAGAGATTACCACAAAGGCACAGCTTGATATTCCTGCAATCGTCAGAAAAACAGCACTTGAGATCGGATATGATGACGGAAAGAAGGGACTCGACGGAAACTCATGTGCAGTAATGGTTTCAATCGACAAGCAGTCTGCTGATATCGCCATGGGAGTTGACAAGGCACTCGAGGCAAAAGAGGGCGAACTTACAGACGACCTCGACACCGGAGCCGGAGATCAGGGAATGATGTTTGGATATGCTACAAATGAGACCAAGGAGTACATGCCATACCCAATCGCACTCGCTCACAAGCTTGCATTCCAGCTCACAAAGGTTAGAAAAGACGGCACACTTACATACCTTCGTCCGGACGGAAAGACACAGGTTTCAGTAGAGTATGATGAGGCAGGAAAGCCGGTAAGACTTGAGGCAGTTGTACTTTCAACACAGCACGACGAGGATGTTACCCAGGAGCAGATCCATGAGGATATCAAGAAATATGTATTTGATCCAATTCTTCCAAAGGATATGATTGACGATGAGACAAAGTTCTTTATCAATCCTACAGGACGTTTCGTAATAGGTGGACCACACGGAGATGCAGGTCTCACCGGTCGTAAGATTATCGTAGACACCTACGGTGGATATGCACGTCACGGCGGCGGAGCTTTCTCAGGAAAGGACTGTACAAAGGTAGACCGTTCAGCAGCATACGCAGCACGTTACGTAGCAAAGAACCTTGTAGCAGCAGGATTTGCTGACAGGTGTGAGATTCAGCTTTCATATGCTATCGGTGTTGCACAGCCAACATCTATCATGGTTGATACATTCGGCACAGGAAAGCTTGCAGATGACAGAATCGTTGAAATCGTAAGAGAGAATTTCGACCTTCGTCCGGCAGGAATCATCAAGATGCTTGACCTCAGAAGACCTATCTACCGCCAGACAGCAGCATACGGCCACTTCGGACGTACAGATATCAAGCTGCCTTGGGAGGCACTTGATAAGGTTGATGACCTTAAGAAATATCTCTAAACAAAGTACTTTATTTCTTAGAAAGAATTTAGAGAAAATTTAGACAGAAGTTATTGGATATATGATATAATTAAGTCATGGGACTGACATTGAGTCGGTTTCCATGGCTTTTTATTTTCAGGAGGAACGGATATGAGCAGAATTTTGATAGTAGAGGACGAGGTTGCAATTGCTGATCTTGAGAAGGATTATCTGGAGCTGAGTGGCTTTGAGGTAGAGGTGGAGAATGATGGTACAAGTGGTCTGGCAAGGGCATTGGCGGAGGATTTTGATTTGTTTATTCTCGACCTTATGCTGCCGGGCATTGATGGCTTTGAGATTTGCAAACAGATTCGTGAGAAAAAGAACACACCGATACTCATGGTTTCAGCCAAGAAGGATGACATCGACAAGATAAGAGGACTCGGACTCGGCGCAGATGATTATGTCACAAAGCCGTTTTCTCCATCAGAGCTTGTTGCCAGGGTAAAGGCTCATCTGGCAAGATATGAGCGTCTCATTGGAAGCGCCACACCTGAAAATGATATCGTTGAGATTCGTGGCATCAAGATTGACAAAACAGCTCGCCGTGTGTGGGTAAACGGTGAGGAAAAGCAGTTTACCACAAAGGAATTTGACCTGCTCACATTCCTTGCGGAGAATCCAAACCATGTATTTACCAAGGAGGAGCTTTTCAAGGAAATCTGGAATATGGATTCAGTCGGAGATATCGCGACAGTCACTGTGCATATTAAGAAGATTCGTGAGAAAATCGAGATGAACACTGCAAAGCCTCAGTATATTGAGACTATTTGGGGTGTGGGATATAGATTTAAGTTGTAGTGATTTTTAAAAAATATAGTAGATATTGTAGTATTAATAGGACATATCAAATTCAAATGCGAAAGGATATGTCCTTGTTGTATATATAAAGTGACTTATTAATTTATTCAAATGGAGAATACTATGAAGATAAAAACAAAACTTGCTATATCATTCTGCATAATTATTTTTGTGCCTGTTGTGCTCACCGGCATGGTGCTTGTGGGCTTCAATAAGATTCAGCTAAAGGCCATCAACAAGACATATGGCATGGAGGATTCGGGCATGCTCGCGCTCACTGACACGGTGCAGTTTCTGAACAAGGTGACAGGGCGCACATATGATGAGCTGGAGAAGACATCGCTCATTGAACCAGCCAAGCTTCTTGATAGTGATTATCTGACTAAGATAAATAAGAAGCTGGAGAAGAAGTATTCATATCTCATAGTGAAAAGTGAAGGAGAGCTCATCTTCAATGGTGGAATTGACAATGATGATATTTTGAGAAAGCTTCCGCGAATATCCAATAAGCAGAGCAGCTCTGATGTGAGCAGCTATATGGACAGTGATGACAAGGTGCTCATAAAGCAGCTGAATTTTCGTGACAGTGATGGTGATGAGGCGAGTCTTTACATAGTGACATCAACCGCGTGTGTGATTCCTGAGGTCAGGACTGTTCTGATAGAGGGAGCATTTGCGCTTGTATTTATACTTATTACTACGGCTGTTATGCTTATAGTGTGGATTTACCGAAGCATCATTACCCCGATCAAGAAGCTTAGGATTGCTGCGGAGAATATCAAAGAGGGCAATCTGGACTTTGAGCTTGAGACGAGCCCGAGCGACGGAGAGATTGGCGAGCTGTGTACTGCGTTTGAGCAGATGCGTGCCCGCCTCAAGAAAAATGCCGAGGAAAAGGTGACGAATGAGTCTGAAAACAGAGTGTTAATCAGCAATATCGCACATGATTTAAAGACTCCTATTACTGCGGTAAAGGGCTACGCCGAGGGCATACTTGACGGAGTGGCAAACACCCCTGAAAAGGTAGATAAATACGTCAGAACCATTTATAATAAGGCAAACGATATGGATAAGCTCATTAATGAGCTGACACTTTACTCGAAGATTGATACGAACAGGATTCCATACAATTTTGCGAAGATAAATGTCACAGATTATTTTAACGACTGTGTTGAGGAAATAGGACTCGATCTTGAGGCAAAAAATATCAGGCTTTCATATGAGAATCATGTGGATAGTAACGTGCTTATCATTGCTGATCCGGAGCAGCTTCGCCGTGTGATTAATAATATAGTTGGCAATTCGGTGAAGTATATGAACAAGACACAAAGCTATATAGATATCAGGATAAATGATGTCGGCGACTTCATACAGGTTGAAATCGAGGACAATGGACGAGGAATCGACCAGAGAGATATGCCATATATTTTTGACAGATTTTACAGGGCGGATGCTTCGAGAAATTCGGCTACCGGAGGCAGCGGCATAGGACTTTCCATCGTAAAGAAGATTATAGAGGATCACGGCGGTAAGATATGGGCTACCAGCAAAGAGGGTGATGGAACTACCATGTTTTTCGTAATCAGAAAGTATCAGGAAACACAGGATATGAACCGGCAGTAAACAAATAAATAGGATATTGACATAAAAAGTAAAACTATAATTAAAAATAACAGTTAGATATTAAAATTTAAAGTTAAGAGCTCCCGATTGACAGCGCAAATAGTGTTGTCAGCCGGGAGCTTTAATGTATTTTTATTTAAAATAAGTTAAGGAAAAACACATAAAATATTTGAAAAATAAAGTCTGACGTAGTAGAATAGTAGCATTGCACGAAAGAACCATGGAGGAATCGAAAGGGGGACAAGCATGCATAAATTTAGACAAAAATATATAGGAGACAAGGCATTTTATAAGCGCTACCTTATGCTGGCCATACCAATGATAATCCAGAATGCAATCACAAATCTGGTAAGCTTTCTGGACAATATTATGGTTGGACAGCTTGGCACAGAGCAGATGTCGGGAGTAGCAATCGTAAACCAGCTAATATTTGTGTACAATCTGGCAGTGTTTGGGGCGGTGTCAGCGGCAAGTATATTCGGAGCACAGTATTTTGGCAAGGGAAATCATAAGGGGCATATGTATTCCTTCAGATTCAAGCTGTACGCAGCGCTGCTTGTTACAGCAATAGCGATGACACTGTTTATCACGAATGGAACAGGTCTCATATCACTTTATCTGACAGATACGGTAGGAAACGGTGCCACGGAGGTAGCACTGGCATATGGAAAGGAATATCTGGAAATTGTTATGATAGGTCTCATACCGTTTGCTGTGACACAGGCCTATGCGACAAATATAAAGGAAACAGGACAAACTCTTGTACCGATGGTTGCAAGCTTTGCAGCAGTTGGAAGCAATGCTGTGCTTGATTTTCTGCTCATCTTTGGAATAGGACCGATACCAAAGCTGGGTGTGGCGGGAGCAGCTATTGCCACGGTGATGTCGCGATATATTGAGACAATAATTGTTGTGCTGTGGGCGCATAAAAACAGGGACAGGAACAGATACCTTGAGGGTGCTTACAGAGGAATAGGAATGCCGTTTGGTGAGTTTAAGACTATATTCATCAAGGGGCTGCCACTCATGCTCAATGAGCTGTTTTGGGCAGCAGGCATGACAACGGTTACACAGTGCTATTCAGTACGAGGACTCTCGGTAATCGCAGGCTTAAATATTGCGACAACGATAACAAACCTTTTCAATATCGTGTTTATACAGCTTGGTGCATGCATCAGCATAGTTGTGGGGCAGTATCTTGGAGCAGGTGAGCTTGAAAAGGCAAAGGATGCGGATAACAAGATGATAGTGTTCAGTGTGTTCTGCTGTTCTATAATGGCAGCGGTCATGCTTCTGGTAGGAGGATTCTTCCCTCATATATATAACACAACAGACGAAATAAAGTCACTCGCAACAAGCTTCATAGCGGTATCTGCGATAATTATGCCGTTTTGTGCATTTACACATTCGTCGTATTTCACACTGCGCTCAGGTGGCAAGACACTGGTCACATTTTTGTTTGACTCCGTATTTACGTGGGTGATAGTGGTGCCGGTGGCATTTGTGCTCGCTAAATACACAGCACTTGGCATAGTAGCGGTGTACTTCCTCGTGCAGGCCACAGAGCTGATAAAGGTAGTCATCGGATACTTCATGGTGAAAAGCGATGTGTGGCTCGTGCAGATGGTATAGGAATGTAAGCCATTATCTTGCGGAAAAGTAAAATAAAAGTTATATTGTAGCAAAAGTCAGCATAACAGTTCTAACCCAGAATGAAACGGAGCATAAAATGAGCGAAGAAAAACAGCACAAGCGCCGCGTGCACTATAGCGGAAAATATCCCAAAAAATTTGAGGAAAAATACAAGGAATTAAATCCAAAGAAATACAAGGATACAATTGAGCATGTCATCAGCAAGGGAAATACCCCTGCAGGCATGCATATATCAATAATGGTAAAAGAAATCATAGATTTTCTGGACATAAAGCCGGGACAGACAGGCTTTGATGCCACACTCGGATACGGTGGACACACAAAGGCAATGCTTGAAAAGCTTGAAGGACGGGGACATATGTATGCTACTGATGTTGACCCAATCGAGTCTGAAAAGACAAAAAAGCGTCTCGCTGAAGCCGGCTTTGGAGAGGATATTCTTACCATAAAGCTTCAGAACTTCTGCACAATAGATGAGATTGCAAAGGAAGTAGGAGGCTTTGATTTCATACTTGCCGACCTTGGAGTTTCATCAATGCAGATAGATAATCCTGAGCGTGGATTTTCATTTAAGGTGGATGGACCGCTTGATCTGCGTCTTAATCCAAAAGCCGGAATCAGTGCGGCAGAGCGCCTCGATAATATCTCGCGCGAGGAGCTTGCAGGAATGCTTTATGAGAATTCCGATGAGCCGTATTGTGAGGAGCTTGCCAAGGCAATCACGGATGAGATAAGGAAAGGCAGCCGCATAGATACGACCACAAAGCTGCGTCATATTATAGAGCAGACGCTGGATTTCTTACCTGAAAAAGAGAAAAAGGATACTGTGAAAAAGACCTGTCAGCGGACATTCCAGGCGCTGCGCATAGACGTAAACCGTGAATTTGAGGTACTCTATGAGTTTATGGAAAAGCTTCCGGGCGCATTAAAGCCGGGTGGAAGAGCTGCCATCCTTACCTTCCATTCAGGAGAGGACAAGCTGGTCAAAAAGGCACTCAAGGCAGGATATAAAGCAGGAATATACAGCGACTATTCCAAGGATGTGATTCGCCCATCAGCACAGGAATGTGCTCAGAACGGACGTGCCAGGTCTACGAAGATGCGCTGGGCGGTCCGTGCGGAATAGAAAAGAATAAAAATAGTCCTAAAAACCTATTGCTTTATTGAGAAAAATAGTCTACTATGAACGTGTTATATGACTGACGGATAAGTGGAATAACCACATGAAATATAACAAATAAGAGCCGACCGTCTGGGCGATAAACCCGGACAGCCGGCTCTTTTTGATTATAAAATCAGCCATAGTCGTGTAAATAACCAGGGAATGTATCTCAAAAGAAACAACATGGATATTGACAAAAATACTGCAGTAAGTATATACTAACCACAGTTAAACAAAACTAATCAAACGAAGTAACATTCACACATTTTAAGGAGGATATTACAATGATAGAAATGAAAGAGTGGGATGGATTTGAAGGACGTCTTTGGAAAGAGGAAATCAACGTTCGTCAGTTCATTCAGGACAACTACACTCCATATGACGGAGACGAGAGCTTTTTAGCTGATGCGACAGATGCTACAAACAAGCTGTGGGATGCACTCCAGAAATTACAGAAAGAAGAGCGTGCCAAGGGCGGAGTTCTTGACATGGAGACAGAGGTTGTAACAGGAATCACAGCCTACGGTCCTGGATATATAGATGAGTCATTAAAGGACCTCGAGCAGATCGTTGGCCTTCAGACAGACAAGCCATTAAAGAGAGCATTCATGCCATACGGTGGAATCAAGATGGCTGTTCAGGCAGCAGAGACATATGGCTACGAAGTAAGCGACAAGCTCAAGGAGATTTTCACAAAATATCATAAGACACACAACACAGCGGTATTCGATGCATACACACCTGAGATGATGAAGGTTCGTCATGCAAAGATTCTTACAGGACTTCCTGATACATACGGCCGTGGACGTATCGTCGGCGATTACCGTCGTGTAGCATTATATGGACTTGATTATCTCATCGAAGAGAAGAAGAAGGACAAGGCAAACTGTGGCTGTGGACAGATGACAGATGATGTTATCCGTTTAAGAGAGGAAATCGCAGAGCAGATCAAATGTCTTGAGGATATGAAGAAGCTTGCAGAGATTTACGGATATGATATCTCGAGACCTGCAACAAACGCAAAAGAGGCAGTTCAGTGGTTATACTTCGGATACCTTGCAGCAATCAAGACACAGAATGGTGCGGCAATGTCAGTAGGACGTGTATCTACATTCCTTGATATTTATATCAAGAGAGATATGGACAAGGGCATCCTTACAGAGCAGGAAGCACAGGAGCTCATCGACCATTTTACAATGAAGCTTCGTATGGTTAAATTTGCACGTATCCCTTCATACAACCAGTTATTCTCAGGTGATCCTGTATGGGCAACACTTGACGTGGCAGGAACAGGTGTGGATGGACGTTCAATGGTTACAAAGACAGACTTCCGTTTCCTCCATACATTAGAGAACATGGGACCTGCACCGGAGCCAAACCTCACAGTATTCTACTCATCAAAGCTTCCTCAGACCTTCAAGGATTATGCAGCCCGCATCTCAATTGAGACAAGCTCAATCCAGTATGAGAACGATGACGCAATGAAGCCGGTATGGGGCGATGATTATGCAATCTGCTGTTGTGTATCTGCAACACAGACAGGTAAAGAGATGCAGTTCTTCGGAGCACGTGCGAACCTTGCAAAATGTCTCCTTTACGCTATCAACGGTGGTGTTGATGAGAAATCGGGTGAGCAGGTAGGACCAAACTATGCACCTATCACAGCAGAGTACCTTGACTATGACGAGGTAATGGCGAAATACGACAAGATGATGGACTGGTTAGTAGACATCTATGTAAATACATTAAACCTTATCCAGTACATGCATGACAAATACTACTATGAGGCAGCAGAGCTTGCACTCATGGATACAGACTTAAAGAGAACATTTGCAACAGGAATCGCAGGATTCTCACACGTAATCGATTCTCTTTCAGCAATCAAATATGCAAAGGTTAAAGTAGTACGTGACGAGAGCGGACTGGCAAAGGATTTCGAAATCGAGGGAGAGTTCCCTAAATACGGAAACGATGATGACCGCGCAGACGAGATCGGAGTATGGCTTCTTAAGACATTCATGGACAAGTTAAAGAAGCATCACACATACCGTGATTCAGAGCCTACAACATCAATCCTTACAATTACATCAAACGTAGTATACGGAAAAGCTACAGGAGCAATGCCTGACGGACGTAAAGCCGGAGAGCCGCTTTCACCTGGAGCAAACCCATCATACGGCGCAGAGCAGAACGGACTTCTCGCATCATTAAACTCACTCACAAAGCTTCCATATGAGTGGGCACTTGATGGAATCTCAAATACACAGACCATCAACCCGGGCGCACTTGGAAACAACGAGGGAGAGAGAATCGACAACCTTGTAAACGTAATGGACGGATACTTCGATCAGGGTGCACATCACCTCAATGTAAATGTATTCGGTAAAGAGAAGCTCATCGATGCAATGGAGCATCCTGAGAAGGAGGAGTACGCAAACTTCACAATCCGAGTATCAGGATACGCAGTTAAGTTCATCGACCTCACAAGAGAGCAGCAGCTCGATGTAATCTCACGTACATGCCACGAGAGAATGTAATATAAAAAAATATCCAACATTCCAGAATGTGCAGGCCAAGTGCCTGCATATTCTGATTTCCAAATAAACTGCATATGTACTAAATTCCGTACCATAAAAATAAAAGTAGCAGCAACAACCTGAAGGAGGTAGAACATGGGAGAAACACTAGGAAGAGTACACTCGGTAGAAAGCTTCGGCTCAGCAGACGGCCCGGGAGTGAGATATATAGTATTTTTGAAGGGCTGCAATATGCGCTGTAAATACTGCCACAACCCGGACACATGGGCCAAATGCGGCGAAAATGATGGTGCAAAGCTTATGACACCGCAAGAGGTGCTAAAGACAGCCATGCGCTATAAGGCGTACTGGAAGCAGACAGGTGGTATCACAGTAAGCGGAGGCGAAGCCCTTTTACAGATAGATTTTGTTACAGAACTTTTCAGGCTTGCAAAGGAAAATGGCGTAAATACATGTCTTGATACATCTGGAAATCCGTTTACGAGAAAAGAACCTTTCTTTGGTAAGTTTAATGAGCTTATGAAATACACTGACCTTTTTATGCTGGACATAAAGCACATTGATGATGAAGAACATAAAAAGCTTACAGGTCAGACAAACAAAAATATATTGGATATGGCGCAGTATTTATCTGACAATGGTAAAAAAATGTGGATACGCCATGTGCTTGTGCCGGGAATCACTACGGATGAGAAGTATTTAAAGCAGCTTAGAGAATTTATCGACACACTTAAAACAGTGGACAGGGTTGAGGTGCTGCCGTACCACACACTTGGTGTGTTCAAGTGGAAGGAGCTTGGTATACCGTATCAGCTTGAGGGGGTGGAGCCTCCGACAAAGGAACAGATAGAGTGTGCAAAAAGAATTTTAAATTGTCAGAATTAGTTTTTAAATACCATTGCTAACGACTCATTAAGTTGATACAATATAAAGAGATATTACCACCATATGGGTAGGAATTCTGATAGTCTCGCGGTGAGGATGTCAGGACAACATGAGGAGAGTATAATGAGCAGTATAGTAATAGGAACCCTGTATGGGCAGATGAGCTTTATGTGTCTGCTGATACTGGGAGTCATATGTTTCAGATTTTTGAAATCTGATGATAAAACATACAGCAACCATCAATTTCTGGCAGTAGGTATGCTTACAGCGGCAGCAGTTGTGGTGGATTATATTATAGCTACCATAGTATATGGTCTGTGGGAGCCGGAAAGGCTGGTACTGGACACATTTACGGTCATTTACTTTATATTGATAGCGTTGCTGTCCTATCACTGGTTTTTGTATTGTGAGGCAGAGCAGCAGTCTGTATTTATCCGGCTTAAATCCGGAAGAATCGTGCGCATAGCAGCGCAGACTGCCATATGTATCATGATGATTACGGTCATGTATCTGAAGTGGACAAGCTTCAGGAATGAGATGATTACGGAGGCTGTTATAGCATTTATACCGGCTATATATAGCTGTATCAGGGCATTTTACAAGTCATTTCTGCCGGAAAATTATGTGAACCGCGACAAATACAGGCGCATGGCTTCGTTTGCAGTGCTGCCTGTTATTATGTTATTTATCCAGTATTTTACACCGATGCTGCCTTCGTTTGTATGTGGGGTGACACTTGGCTACATGCTTGTGTACAGTAACAGTCAGAAATCACTCATTTCCACAGATTTACTGACCGGTATCAACAACAGGAGTGCTTTTGATAAATATATCAGTGCAAAGGTGAGGGTAGGGGCAGGGTCAGGCCATAGCAAGCTGTATCTTTATGTGATAGGTGTTGATGATTTAAAATCAATAAATAAGGAATACGGTCCACTCGAAGGAGACAAGGTGCTTGTGGCGACAGCTTTTGCGTTGAAGGCGCTTGCGGCAGAGTATGATTTTTATATAGCCAGATTTGGTGCAGATGAGTTTGTAGTCGTCTTTGATACGACAAGCGGGAATATGATGCAGCTCATTCGCAAAAGGATAGAAGAGCGGGTTCCTGAGACTGCGCAAAATATGCAGCTTGAGGCACCGGTGACTGTCACAATCGGAGTGGCAAAATACACAGGTCAGAGTATGCCGGCATGGATAGCTGAGGCACATATGGCGCTTGAGAACGCACGTACCTTAAAAGAGGGAAAAGGAAGGTCGGAAAATGAACTTCAAAAAGAATTGTTTGACGCGACAGACATGCTGTTATCGGAAGCCGAGGTACGTCATGAGAGCTCTGATGAGCTTGACCTGGATGGCCTTGATGAGAAGCTTTTTCCGGTGTTATCAGAGGCATCGCAAAGAATATATATGTTTGTCACAAATATTGAGACCAATGTGACCAGATGGTCCAAAAATGCATTTGGTTTTATGGGAATTGACAGTGAATATGACTTAAACACAGAGGACAGATGGAAAAGTAAAATACATCCGGATGATATAATGATGTATCAGAAGGAAGTGGATGCGGTACATTCGGGGAAAAAGGATGCATTTAATCTCACCTACCGTGTAAAGGATGAGGACGGAGTGTTTGTGAGCTGTACAGGTCATGGACGCATAATAAAGGGTGTGGATGGAAGACCTGATATTTTTGCAGGCTCAATACTGAATCATGGCATATCGGATTCGGTTGATTCTGTTACCAACCTCTGGAATATGAAGATGCTTGGAAGCTGCCTGAATGACTATATTTTCAGATATGAGTCGGCAGCAGTGCTTATCATCGGAATAACAAAGTATGGACACATCAATGATACCTACGGATATGAGCTGGGCAATGAGGTGTTGAAGAATTATGGTGATGAGCTTTTAAAGGTAGTGAACGGAGATCTCTATGTATTCAGAATGGATGGAACAAAGTTTGCATTCATCAAGCCATACGCAGAGAATGATGAGCTTCAGGAACTGTATCTTAGGGTAAAAAAGGTAGCTGAGGCAGGAGTGAAGCTTGGCGATGGAATGGTTCAGCTTAGGCTGGCCGGTGGAGCAGTGACAGCAAAAAACTACTCCGGCACACCGTACAATCTGTTAAACAGCGCCACATATGCACTCAGTATATCAAAGCACGAAAAGCACGGAGAACTTGTATTTTTTGACAGTGCCATAATTCATGACAATATGAAAAATATGGAGCAGATTGCAGAAATCCATAAGAGCGTTATAGACGGCTGTAAGGGCTTTTTCCTGTGCTATCAGCCGATAGTCAGCGCTACAGACGGAAGGATAGTCGGAGCTGAGGCTCTTATCAGGTGGAAGAATGATAAGTATGGGCTGGTGCCACCGGATTCATTTATCCCATGGCTCGAGGAGGATCCTTGTATTTACATATTAGGAAACTGGATTATTGAGACCGCACTTGTAGCGGCAAAGAGATTCAAAAAGTTCATACCTGGCTTCTTCATAAATGTAAATATAGCGGCCACACAGCTTGAAAATAGTGCATTCCGCACAGATGTACTCAATATGGTTGATAGACTTGATTTCCCAAAAGAGGATCTTTGGATAGAGCTTACCGAAAGATGTAAGGATTTAGACCACGATTTCTTAAAGAGAGAGATATCCTTTTTCAAGGAGCATGGCATACAGATAGCGTTAGATGATTACGGAACAGGCTCGGCATCACTGAGTCTGGCACTGGAGCTTCCGGTGGGAGAGATAAAGATAGACCGCTCATTTACGAAGGATGTCATGGAAGATGAATTAAAGCAGGCAATTGTCGAGTCCATTCTTGTTTTCACCGGACGTATCAGGATGCGTTCATGTATAGAGGGCATTGAGACTCATGAGATGGCAGAGTTTCTAAAGCAGTTTGGACCTATGTACTATCAGGGCTATGCATACTCCAAGCCTGTCGAGGAGGAGGCATTTATGTCTCTCATAAAGGAACAGTCGGGCAAATAAACGGATATGCTTGCGTATCGCAACTGTAAATGTGCTGAACAGTTAAAATTTACAATAACAATTTGCGGGAGTTACAACATGGGAAAACCGGATATCATTTACGAAGACAACGACATTATCGTCTGCTATAAGCCGGCGGGAATTGCTACACAGACCAGGCGTATAGGGCAGCAGGATATGGAGAGCTTCATAAGAAATTACAGGGCGGCTAAAAATGAGCCGCCTTATGTCGGCATAGTGCACAGACTCGACCAGCCGGTAGAGGGAGTGATGGTATTTGCCAAGAATCAGAAAGCTGCGGCCTCTTTAAGCAGACAGATAAAGGAGCATACAACCGAGAAATATTATCATGTGGCAAGCAGAGGGCATGGAGTGTCAGGAACAGCAGTGGAAGATGAAGAAGAGTCATTTCAAGATAAGTCTGCCTATGCGAGTAAGGTGCCGGTGAACGATAAGGAAGAAGATAATCATGCTCCGGTATGGCATACTCTTACAGATTATATCTCCTTTGACAAGCGTACCAATACATCTAAAATCACAAGCGAAAAAGACAGGCTGGCAAAAAAAGCTGTGCTTCAGTACCGGGTGATATCAGTGACACCGGATAGGGACAGCTTCCAAAATGAATGCATTAAAACAGAATTTGACATAAAGCTGCTCACTGGAAGGCATCATCAGATACGTTTGCAGCTTGCACATATCGGCTATCCTCTGATTGGGGATACCAAGTATGGGAAGCCTGCCTCAAATAACTCAGGAAAGGGAAGCAAATCAGGGCGCACCGGTAGCTGTGTAAGGGAACAGCTTGCCCTTTGCTCATATAAAATTGTTTTTGACCATCCTGCTACAGGGGAGAGAATGACATTTGAACTATCATAGTGCTGTTGGGAATAAGATGAATTAAAAGACCATACATTCAGAAAACAACTGAGTGTATGGTCTTTTTTTATATGGAGAAAAAATACTGTTGACAATATTGTTTATATCATCTATTATAAGTTCATAGGTTAGTTACTTAAGTAACTAACCATACAACCATACCGCAAATATGAGCGAAATCAGCTGCGTAGCAGCGATGCTAAACAGAGTGTAGATAAAGCACAAGTATCGTGCGCTTTTGCGAATGAGTGTGGTGGTTCTGGATAGTTACGAAAATAAAAAGTACAACAAGCATAGCATAGAGAGGAGGCGGAGCATGTGAACGAAATTCTGAATCAGGAGAAATCAATCTATATTCAGATAAGCGAAATGATAGAAAACGACATACTGCGGGATGTGCTTTTGGAGGATGAGCGCGTGCCGAGCACAAATGAGCTTGCAAAGCTGTATGCAATAAATCCGGCTACAGCGGCAAAGGGCATAAATATACTTGTGGATGCAGGAATTTTGTATAAGAAAAGAGGGATTGGAATGTTTGTGAGTGACGGAGCAAAGGAAGTAATAAGGACAAAGCGGAAAGCCCAGTTTTATGAGAATTATGTCAGTGAGATTGTGAATGAGGCCAAGACACTTGGTATTACAAAGGCTGAATTAATAGCAGGAATCGAGAAGAATTTTGAAGATTAAAGGAGAATAATATGGGAACAATAAAATGCACTGATTTATGTAAAAATTACAGGCAAAAGAAGGTTTTGGACAATGTAAATCTCACAATAGAGGATGGAAAGATTTATGGTCTAATAGGACGAAATGGCGCCGGCAAGACAACACTGCTTTCCATCATTTCGGCGCAAAATCCGGCGAGCTCAGGAGATGTTACCCTCGATGGGGAGCAAATCTGGGAAAATGAGAAAGCTCTCTCTGATATATTTTTTTCGAGAGAATTTTCTGCTAATACAATGAGCGGAGCAAACAACTTAAAGGTAAAGGAATATTTGAAATATGCGCAGTGTTTTTTAAAGAATTGGGATAATGATTACGCAAACGAGCTGTTGGCACGTTTTGGCCTGGATAAAAATCAGAGTATAAATAAGCTCTCAAAGGGAATGATGTCAATGGTTACAATAGTTGTGGCACTTGCGAGCAAGGCAAAATTCACATTTTTGGATGAACCGGCAGCAGGTCTTGATGTGGTGGCACGCAATGATTTTTACAGGCTTTTAATAGAGGAGTATACGCAAAGTGGCAGAACCTTTGTCATTTCTACACATATCATTGATGAAGCATCAGATATTTTCGAGGAGGTAATCATCGTAAATAATCAAAAAATTGCCTTAAAAGAAAACACAGCAGAGCTTTTGGAGCGGGCATACCACATAAGTGGAAATAAGGAAGATGTGGATAAAATGCTTACACAAAACCCTGATATCGAAGTGTTTGATACACAAAACTTAGGACGAAGCAAGGGAATATCAATTCTCACAGCAAAAAACAAATGTTTAACAGCCACGGAGAAATTGTCAGTACAGCCAATGACACTTCAAAACCTGTTTGTTGCCATATGTGAGGAGGGCAGATGATGAAAAACAGCATAATATTCTGGGAAAAAATGACATTAAAAAATGTGTTATTGGCGGTACTCAACTTGATAGTTTATTTTCTGATTTTTAATTTTTTAATGGGTGGAAGTTTTATCAATGATAAGGGGTGTATGGCCGGTATCTGGTTTTTAGCGGTAATATTGGTTGGCTTTGAGATTAATAGGAAAACCGGGGGAATTTCGCTTGCAATTGCTTTTGGGGCCACAAGAAAAAATGCATTTATTGGATATATCATATCGGACATTGCCATGATAGCCATCTTTAGTGGATTTCAGATGCTTATAGCAGCTTATACCGGTGAAAAAAATATTCCGGTTTATATTTTTATTATAATTATATGTGCAGCAACCGGACAGGCAATCGCCGAGAGTATGAATAAAGATAAATATATGGTTTTATATATAATTGTTTCAATCATTTCCGTTGTGGTGGCTGTTGCATGGATGGTATTTAATTATATAGCTGAAAGTAACAGCTTAAATATTCCGGTAATGATATTCGCAGTCGTATACTATGCATGGATGGCGGCTTGTACAGAAAGAAGCACAAGAAGGCTTGAAGTAAGGGTATAGACAGAGGAGGGCATTATGAGAAAGACAATAAAAAACTTCATGTATATAAAAAGGAAAGAGACAGCGATAATGATGATAGCAGTTGCTATAGCAATAATCGCGGGCATGGTATTGGGCTTCTTTGTGTCAATGGGGGACGATGAAACTGTGCAGCTTGGAATGATGATGGCGCTGAGTGCATATGTGATTTTTGATATAATATTTGAAGGCTTTACATTTGGACAGCACTTCACTCTCTGTCTGCAGATGGGAGTGACCAGGAAGAACTTTCTTTCATCATATGTTATTTTTAAAGTTATAAAAAATATGCTTGCGCTGTCAATTATTGCAATTCTTGGTGCTGTGGATCGCGTTGTAAGCAAAAATCTGGTCAGTAAGTTACTAAGAGTCAGATTTGTGGATGCTTACTCACAGGTATTTTCGGGAAGGGCATTGGTAGTGACTATATCTCTGGCGGTTTTATTGGCATTTTTGGCTGTATTTGTGGGCGCTGCAGTGCTGCGGTTTGGCAGAATTGCTTTCTGGGTATTATGGACATTTTGGATGATAGTTTTACTTAAGTCACCCGATAATATAAACGTGCCTGTCTTCTTTCATGCGGATATAAGGGTGTTTGTACCGGTATGGCTTGCAATTTCTGCTGTGATAGGCATACTGCTGTATCTGATAACCTATCATTGTTTTATAAAGGACCAGAGCGTTAAAGCGTAGATATCGTAGAATATGAAGAATAGAACGGCTAATCTAAAGTAGAACTTTGGATTAGCCGTTTTGTTGAAGTTGAACAATATGACGCAGCTAAAAAACAAAAACTAGAAAATTTTCGTCCACATGACGAAAAACAGTAAAATTTTTAATGTTTATCGAAAAATATTCTATAGTGATTCCCGAAATATTTTTGTATACTAGCCTTACCAACAAAACAAAGGGGGACAAAAATATATGAAGAAAAAATTTGTTGCAATCATGATGGTAGCTGCTATGGCAGCGTCAATGGCCGCTTGTGGATCAGATGGGGGTTCTTCTGATACACAGAAAGGGGGAAGCAGCACATCGACATCTGATGTTGCAAACAAGGACAAGCCACTTGTGTGGTACAATCGTCAGCCATCAAACAGCTCAACAGGAGAGCTTGACACAACAGCACTCAACTACAACAAGGATACCTATTATGTAGGTTTCGATGCTAATCAGGGAGCTGAACTTCAGGGAGAAATGGTAAAAGAGTATATCGAGAAGAATATCGATACGATCGACAGAAATGGGGATGGCGTTATCGGATATGTACTTGCAATCGGTGATATCGGACATAACGATTCAATTGCAAGAACAAGAGGTGTTCGTAAGGCTCTTGGAACAGGCGTAGACAAGAGCGGCGAGATTGACAGTGCTCCGGCAGGAACAAACTCAGACGGAAAAGCAGCTGAGGTTCAGGACGGCAAGATTACTGTAAACGGCAAAGACTATGTAGTAAGAGAGCTTGCTTCACAGGAGATGAAGAACTCAGCAGGAGCTACATGGGATGCAGCTACAGCCGGAAACGCAATCGGAACATGGTCATCATCATTTGGCGAGTCAATCGACGTAGTTGTTTCTAACAACGATGGAATGGGAATGTCAATGTTCAATGCATGGTCAAAGGACAACAAGGTTCCTACATTCGGATACGATGCCAACAGCGATGCAGTAGCAGCTATCGCAGAGGGCTATGGCGGAACAATCAGCCAGCATGCTGACGTTCAGGCTTACCTCACACTTCGTGTACTTAGAAACGCACTCGATGGTGTAGATATTGATACAGGTATCGGAACAGAGGATGATGCAGGAAACGTATTAAGCGATGATGTATATGTTTACAAGGATGATGAGAGATCTTACTACGCATTAAACGTAGCAGTTACAGCAGATAACTACAAGGATTTCACAGATTCAACAGTTGTATGGGCACCTGTTTCAACACAGCTTGATTCAGCAAAGCATCCAACAAAGAAGGTATGGCTGAATATCTACAATGCTTCAGATAACTTCTTAAGCTCTACATATCAGCCACTCTTACAGAAGTATGATGATCTCTTAAATCTTGATGTTGAGTACATCGGTGGTGACGGACAGACAGAGTCTAATATCACAAACAGACTTGGAAATCCAAGCCAGTACGATGCATTCGCAATCAACATGGTTAAGACAGATAATGCAGCTTCTTATACAGCTCTTTTGAACCAGTAAAAGTATTAAAGCACTTAGTTGGGGAGGGAAAAATCTCTCCCCAAAATAAAGTGTATACAGACGACAGCAAATATAGAGTTAGGAGCAGGAAGTATGGGCGATAAGAATAATGAAAACATCTTATCAATTCGTGGCATGAGCAAGTCATTTGGACGAAACAGGGTCCTTGACCACATCAATCTTGATGTGAAAAAAGGTACTGTAATGGGTCTCATGGGGGAGAACGGAGCCGGTAAGTCGACAATGATGAAATGTCTTTTTGGTACATACCAGAAGGACGAGGGAACTATATATCTGGACGGAAAAGAGGTAAGCTTTTCAGGTCCGAAGGATGCACTGGAAAATGGTATAGCGATGGTGCATCAGGAGTTGAACCAGTGTCTTGAGAGAAATGTTGTAGACAATCTGTTTCTCGGAAGATATCCGGTCAATTCATTTGGTATGATTGATGAAGGACGCATGAAAAAAGAAGCGTCTGAATTATTCAGAAAGCTGGGAATGACAGTTAATCTCGAGCAGCCGATGAAGAATATGTCAGTATCACAGCGACAGATGTGTGAGATTGCAAAGGCAATATCATACAACTCAAAGGTTATAGTATTGGATGAGCCTACATCATCACTTACGGTACAGGAGGTTGAAAAGCTGTTCCAGATGATGAGGATGCTTCGTGACCAGGGTATTTCACTTATCTATATTTCTCACAAGATGGATGAGATTTTTGAGATATGTGATGAGATTTCGGTTCTTAGAGATGGAAATCTGGTCATGACAAAGAGCACAAAAGAAACAAATATGAATGAACTGATTGCAGCGATGGTTGGACGAGTACTGGAGAACAGATTCCCTCCGGTAGACAACAAACCAAAGGATGTAATCTTGTCAATACAGCATCTTTCGACAAAGTACGAGCCACATCTGCAGGACATCACATTTGATGTGCATGAAGGGGAGATATTTGGACTATACGGACTTGTTGGAGCAGGTCGTACAGAGCTTCTTGAGACGATTTTTGGAATCAGGACAAGAGCAGCAGGACGAGTATATTTTAAGAATCAGCTTATGAATTTCACCTGTGCCAAGGAGGCTATGGATTATGGCTTCGCACTTATCACAGAGGAAAGAAAAGCAAATGGACTTTTCCTTAAGGGAAACCTCACCTTTAACACGACAATCGCAAATCTCGGTTCCTATAAGAAGGGACCGGCACTTTCAGACAGCAAGATGACAAAGGCCACCTCTGATGAGATAAAGATTATGCACACAAAGTGTATGGGACCGGAGGATATGATTTCAGCTCTCTCAGGAGGAAACCAGCAGAAGGTTATCTTTGGTAAATGGCTTGAAAGAGGACCACAGGTATTCATGATGGATGAGCCTACAAGAGGTATTGATGTAGGTGCCAAATATGAGATTTACGAGCTGATAATCAATATGGCAAAGCAGGGTAAGACAGTCATTGTAGTTTCATCTGAGATGCCTGAGATCCTTGGTATAACAAATCGTATCGGAGTCATGTCAAACGGACGGCTCTCAGGAATTGTCAATACAAAGGAAACCAATCAGGAAGAACTGCTGAGACTCAGTGCAAAGTACCTATAATAAAGGGAGAAGACAGATATGGCTAATAGTAAGATTTTAACGGCTGAGCAGGAGCGCACTCTGCGCCAGCCTATCGACGAATATGTTGGTGGAATACAAAAAGAAATTGATGCACTCAGAAAAGACGGAACTACAAAGGTTGTAGAGTGTCAGTCAGCAATAGCAGGCATCAAGAGAGATAAGACTCTTTCAAAGGGTGAGAAGGAGTCGGAAATAGCAGCATGTGAGAAAGAGCTTGCAAAGGCAAAGGCTGTTGAGGCAAAGAACAAGGATGAGATTTCTAAGCTCATCGCCAAGGCTGAAAGCTACTTAAAGGAAAACTTTGACTCAAAGTATTACAATGCTGTTAAAGCAAGCTGTGAGGCAGAAAAGGCAGAGGCACTTGCTGCTCATAATGAGAGAAAGGCAGAGCTTGATAAAAAGCATAAGGCTGCTCTGGCAAAGACCTCAGACAGAACTGAGATAAAGGAAGAAAATTACGTACACAAGAATCGTATTTCCAATGAGAAGCTTGAGCTTGAGAAAGAGTATCAGAGAATCAAGGACAGAAAGCATGAGGCATACAGCTACAAGTATCATCTGATTGATATGTTACGTCTTTCAAAGTTCACATTTATGGAGACAAGGGCACAAAAATGGGAGAATTACAAGTATACATTCAATAGAAGAAACTTCCTGTTACAGAATGGTCTCTATATTGCAATTATACTTATATTCATAGCGCTTTGTGTCATAACACCGATAAAGAAGGGCACACCTCTTCTGACATACAACAACATACTGAATATTCTTCAGCAGGCTTCACCAAGAATGTTCTTAGCACTTGGTGTTGCAGGACTTATCCTCTTAACAGGAACAGATCTTTCTGTTGGACGAATGGTTGGTATGGGTATGACAACAGCCACAATCATCATGCATCAGGGTATCAATACAGGTTCTGTATTCGGTCATATATTTGACTTTACAGGAGTACCAACAGGTGCAAGAGTGGTTATCGCATTACTTGCATGTATCGTGCTTTGTACATTCTTCACAAGTATTGCAGGATTTTTTACAGCGAAGTTTAAGATGCATCCGTTTATTTCAACCATGGCAAACATGCTTGTTATCTTCGGTATCGTAACATATGCTACAAAGGGTGTTTCATTCGGTGCAATTGAGCCGGTCATCCCTAACATGATTATTCCAAAGTTGAATGGTTTCCCAACCATCATCCTCTGGGCAATAGCAGCTATAGCTATTGTATGGTTTATCTGGAACAAGACAACATTTGGTAAAAATCTCTACGCAGTCGGTGGTAATCCGGAGGCAGCAGCAGTTTCAGGTATCTCAGTATTTGCAGTAACTCTCGGCGCATTCGTTATGGCTGGTATCCTTTATGGATTTGGCTCATGGCTTGAGTGTGCAAGAATGGTTGGTTCAGGCTCAGCAGCTTATGGACAGGGCTGGGACATGGACGCAATCGCAGCCTGTGTAGTTGGTGGTGTATCATTCACAGGTGGTATCGGTAAGATATCAGGTGTTGTAACTGGTGTATGTATCTTCACAGCACTCACATACTCTCTTACAATCCTTGGTATTGATACAAACCTTCAGTTCGTATTCTCAGGAATTATCATTCTTGTAGCAGTTACACTTGACTGTCTGAAATACGTTCAGAAGAAATAATATCGCAAGAAAATTTCTTTTTCATACTTCCAAAATGATCAGCAGAGATGTCAGGGTGGCATCTCTGCTTTTTGCTTTAACAGTTACACTTTTGTTTATGTAAAGCTACAAAACAATATATCAGGTATGTTATAATATAGTATAAACAGAGTAACTATTCAGAATAGTTACCAGGTATAGCAGGGAGAAGACATAAAATGTATACATTATTACTGGTTGATGACGAAGAGGATGTAATAGAGGTAATCGAGAGAAAGGTATCCTGGGAGCAGATTGGTTTTCATGTGGTAGGACATGCGGGCAATGGCTTCAAGGCACTTGAGATGATGGAGGATATGCAGCCTGATGTTGTGATGACTGACATACGGATGCCTTACATGGACGGACTTGAGCTGTGCAGTAACATAAGGCAGAGGTTTCCTGCGACGAAGCTCTTGCTTTTCACAGGCTTCGACGATTTTGAGTATGCGAGGGAGGCTGTGCATCTCGAGATAGAGGAGTATATTTTAAAGCCGCTTAATCTTGCTGAGATTACAGAGGTATTCAAAAAGCTTAAGACAAAGCTGGATGATGAGCTGAATGAGAAGAAAAACACAGACATATTGAAGCAGTATTATGCAGCATCGCTGCCTGTTTTGCAGTCAAATTTTTACACGACACTTATCGAGGGACGCATACCGGAAAATGAGCTGGGCAGGTACATGCGTGACTATAAGATTGTGCTTGAGGGACCATATTACTGCTGTATTATCATACATACCTCCGCAAGTCAGATGCCGCAGGGCATGGATATCAGACTGCTTGCAGTGTCAGTAGAGAGACAGGCACAGGCTGATTTAAAGGAGCGCTGGAATGGCAGGATTTTTAACTATCTCGGTGATACGGTCATGATAGCCCAGCTTGTGCAGCAGGAGGATATCTCTGAGCTGACAGATGAGTGCGACAGATTCTGCAAATATGTAAATCATGTAATGGGGGCAAAGGTGACGGTCGGAATCGGACAGGTGTGCGAAAATGTACAGGAGCTGGTGAGCTCTTATCAGAGTGCTAGGGAGGCAGTATCCTACAGGGTGCTTTATGGCAGCAACAGGGCAATAAACATGACAGAGGTTGAGCCACAGCGACGTATATCAAAGGATGGCGATGAGGGAAATGAGCTGTCATATTTATTTAAAATGATTTGTATCGGCAAGATAGAGGATGTGGGACAGGCTGTTGAAGCGTATATGCAGCACAATTTTATGTCGCAGCAGTCACTTGAGAACTACCATGTGGCAGTAATGGAGCTGATCAGTGAGTTATATCACTTCATGAGCAATAATGAGCTAAATGCGCAGGAAATATCGGGAAGTGTAGGCAGGCTTTATAATGAGCTCTCCAATTTTGAGCCGGTGGTGCTCAAGCAGTGGCTTTTGGATTTTTCAAGCAGGCTGCACGATGATATGGCTGATGCCAGATACAACTCCAAGAAGTCACTCATAGACAGTGCAAAGGATTATGTGCACAGGAATTACAGAAGTGTGGACCTTGGACTTGACGATACATGTAAGGAATTAGGAGTATCTAACTCGTATTTTTCAAGTCTGTTCAAGAAGGAAACCGGCAGCTCGTTTGTGGAGTATCTGACTGATTACAGAATGGACAAGGCTGCCAGAATGCTTGTGGAGACAGACGACAAGAGCTATGTCATAGCCCAGAATGTAGGCTATGCGGATCCGAACTATTTCAGTTATGTTTTTAAGAGAAAGTATGGGGTTTCCCCATCCAGGTACAGGACAGAGTATGAGAAGAATAAGGTATAAATCAGGCAATATACAATCCATAATAATGCTCTCATTCTCACTGCTGTCGTTTGCAATAATGCTTGTCACAGTTATGGTGATGTATATAAAATTTGCCGATGCATCGCAGGACAGTATAATAGAGAGCAATCATAAGGTGATGGACCAGACAATAGACAGTGTGGAAAGCTATCTGGTCAATATGAGACAGGTTTCGGATGCGGCGTATTATGATGTAATAAAGGAAAATGACATTTTAAAGAATTCTGACAGCATACACGATGGCATGAGCCTGCTCTATGAGTCAAACAAGGAATATCTGCGCAGTATTGCCTTGTATAATCAGTATGGAAGCCTTATAGCTGCAGAGCCTGTTGTGTCCCAAAAGGAGGACCCGGATGTGACAAAACAGGACTGGTTCATAGAAGCTATGGAGCGCATGGAAAATATACATTTTTCAACACCTCATGTACAGAATCTGTTTGACGATGGTTCCATGAGATATCATCTGGTCATATCATCAAGCCGTGCCGTGGAGCTGACCTCCGGTTCAGAATCACAGATGGGTGTGCTGCTTGTAGACATGGATTATTCGAGTGTATCAAGGATGCTTGAGAGGATAAATACATCGGGAAAAGGACAGTATTATTATCTGTGTGATGCAGATGGCAATATTATTTACCATCCGCATCAGATACAGTTTGATGGAGATGTTCCGGAAAACAGCGAGGTTGCGGCAAAGTCGCAAAACAGTATATATGATGATTATCTGAATGGAGTGCATCGTAAGATTATGGTAGATACAATCAGCTACACAGGCTGGAAGCTTGTATGTGTGATGCCATACTCCATCTTTACCAATAAGATGGCGGATGTGAAGCAGTTTGTTTTTGTTATAATGATTATTATGGCTATGATGTCTGTGTGGATAAACAGAGTGATATCTATACGTATTTCAAAGCCGATAATGAAGCTGGATGATTCTGTGAAAAGGTATGAGAATGGCAATGAAGCAGATATTTATGTAGGTGGTTCCTCAGAGATACGGCATCTGGGATACTCTATCCGCAATTCATATAAGCAGAACAATGAGCTCATGAAAAAGATCGTATGGGAGCAGAACGAGAGACGAAAGAGCGAGCTTGATGTGCTTCAAAGCCAGATTAATCCGCACTTTTTGTATAATACTCTTGACTCCATCACATGGATGATTGAAGGAGGCAAAAACGAGGAGGCCTCGTTTATGATTACGCAGCTTGCAAAGCTTTTCCGTATCAGTCTGTCGAAGGGACATACCATAATACCTGTACGAGATGAGCTTTTGCACGCAAAAAGCTACATGAATATTCAGAAGGTGCGCTATAAGAACAAATTTGAGGTGAGCTTTGAGGTAGACGAGGAAATAATGGACTACTGTGCGGTGAAGCTGGTGCTTCAGCCGATTTTGGAAAACGCACTAAATTACGGAATCAGAGAGCTGGACGATTTCGGAGAGATAGTAGTCGGAGGCCAAAAAGTGGGAGAGGATATCATCATAACGGTATCAGACAACGGAATGGGCATTCCGGAGAATGAAATTCCGTTTTTGCTGACAAATACGGACAGGGTTCACAAGAAGGGCTCGGGAGTGGGGCTTGTCAATGTAAATAACAGGATAAAGATACTGTTTGGAGAGCGCTATGGCCTTCATATAGAAAGCGAGCTTGATGAGGGAACAGTTGTGACAATCAAAATCCCGGCAATTGTCTATTCAGAGGAAAACAGACTTCAATTTGAGGAGCATCATATAGTATGAAGCAAGTACAATTCCCTTGCTGCATGGGAGGTGTGAGAGTGACAGTGAAAAATAAATGGACAAATATGAGCAAGAATAAGAGAAACTTCATCATAACAGAGCTGCTGCTTGGAGTACTACTTGTGATAGGAATAGGTTTTATCGCATACAATAAGCTCAATGAGAAACCGGAGCGTATTGCAGTTGTGATGGCTGATGTGGATGAAAGCCACAGTGCTGCGTTTAAATATGGCATGAAAATGGCGGCCTCTGAGTATGGTGTGGATGTAGTTATGATAAGTAAGGAAAATCTGAACAACATGTCAGATGAAATTGATGTCATAAAGCAGGAGATAAACAAAAAAGCTGATGCGGTCGTTTTCAAGCCGACAGCAGAAAAAATGACAGAAGAAAAAAGCCTTAATACACTTATCCGGATAAATAAAAAGACACCGATAATGGTTGTCGGAGACCAGGCGGGAAGCGAGAGCTTTAAGTCGTTAAATACAGTGGAGTTTGACCAGTACAGCATGGGTGCCAAACTGGCACAAAAGCTTCTTGCTGACAACAACGGAACACTTTCAGGTAAAAAAATAGGAATCTATTGTGAAAACACTGAATCCGATGCCTGTAAAAAACGCATTGATGGTATAAAGGATACTCTCGCGGAGAGCGGCTGTGTTGTGATGTGGATTGTATCAGGTGTTTCGGATACCGGGGAGAAAATAAATCTGCAGTCACAGAGAAAGGTTGACATAGTTCTTGCAATAGATGATGCAAGTGTGGTTGAGGCGGCAAAGGAAGCCTCTGATAATAATCTGCAGGGTGCACTGGTATATGGGATAGGAAACTCAACAGAAGCCATATATTATCTCGATTCGGGCTGGGCAGAGGCTCTTATCACACCTGATGAATTTGCTGCCGGATACAAAAGTGTTGTAGGGCTGGTTGATATGCTGCGTGGCAGTAGAAAATATTCAGTAGAGGAAAAGCCGGTATCTTACCAGCTTCTTACCAGAAAAAATCTGTTTGATGAAGAAAACAAGAAGCTTTTGTATGCAATCAGCCAGTAGTGGGGGAACAATAAATGAGAAGCAGAATAAGAAATACCATGATGATACTGTGTTTTGCACTGATATTGTCATTTGTCTCGTGCAGCAACACAAGAGTTGACGAGAAAAAACATATATATATAGGCGTGACATGCTATGACCAGAAGGATACATTTATCGGGGAGCTGATAGAAACTTTCAAAAAGGAGTGCGCAAGTCTTGATACAGACAAATACGATATCAGCATGACAATCATGGATGCTGCAGGCTCACAGCGTGCACAGGATGACCAGGTGCAGGAGATGATAGAGGACGGCTGCAATGTGCTGTGTATTAATCTGGCAGACAGAACAGATTTGTCGCATATTATAAATGCTGCAATGGAGAAGGACATCCCTATTATTTTCTTTAACAGGGAGCCGGTTGATGAGGATTTAAATCGCTGGGATAAGCTGTACTATGTCGGGGCCAGGGCAAAGCAGTCAGGTCAGATGCAGGGGGAACTCATTGCCGATTATATAAAGAATAATCCGGGTGTGGATAAAAACGGTGATGGCAGGATACAGTACGTCATCCTGGAGGGAGAGATGGGACATCAGGATGCCATCGTCAGGACAGAGAGTGTGACAGAGAGCATGAAGAATAACGGTCTTCAGATAGAAAAGCTGAGCTGTCAGATAGCAAACTGGAATCGTGCTCAGGCGCAGAACCGTATGACACAGCTTATAGGTCAGTATAAAAACAGCATAGAGCTGGTTATTGCAAACAACGATGCAATGGCACTCGGAGCGATAGACGCATACGAAAAGCTTGGTGTGACGGAGTCGAATGTACCTGCATTTTTTGGAGTGGACGGCACAGACGATGGGCTTGAAGCAGTGCAGCAGTCGAAGCTTGCGGCAACAGTCTACAATGACAAGGAGGGACAGGCAAGGGCTATGGCTTCGCTTGCCTATCTGGCAGCCACCGGGGGCAGCATGAAAAACATAAAGTTTGAGGATAAAAAGTATGTTTATCTGCCGTATGAGAAGGTGACCCTTGACAATGTAAATGAATTTGTGAAGGATGAACAGTGAGCTTATTTATGCTCGTTCCTCCACTCCCTCGGAGCCAATCCGTAGATATTTTTAAAGGCGCGTGAGAAATGAAGCTGATTTTCATATCCAACGGCAGAACCAACATCTGCGATGGATAAGGAGGTCAGCTTTAAAAGCTCTGTGGCCTTTATCATACGATAATTCATGAGAAATTCCTGAGGTGAATGTCCGACGGAATTTTTGAAAATTTTGCCCAGATAGCTTCGGTTTATGCCGCAGACTCTGGCAATATCTTCGATTGAGATATCATTCTGAAAATTCTGCTCGATATAATTCATCGCTTCTTTTATATAAAAATCACTCATTTTCCCACTTGGAACGAGTTTTGATGATTTGGCTGACTGCATCAGGTAATCCAGAAAAAGGTACATATGCCCAATCAGGTGATATGGTGATTCTGAGGGGTGCCTTGTGATGTAGAGCATTTCCTCAACAAGCTTTTCGCGGATATCCTTTGAGTGTGTGTGATATACAGGATTATTTGGGGTAAGCTCTGTTGTGGTGAGAGCCTCCTTGACGCGCAGACCGTCAAACTCAATCCATATGTATTCCCAGGGAAGCTTGTCATCTGCGATATAGGTATTTATCTGGCCGGGAAAAATCAGAAAGCCCTGCCCGCTTTTTATGTTGTAGGTTTGTGTAATGCCCTTTGCATTATCGGCCATCAGAGTGCCGGTGCCGGACAGTACATAGTGGAATAGATAGTGGTTTCTTGTGGCAGGACCAAATGAGTGTCCCGGTTCGCACTGCTCGTGGCCGAACTGGTACATACACAAATCTATGAAATTTACATTTGGAAAAATATTGAAGGATAGCTTGTCCATGTGAGTCACTCCTTATTGATTAATACTATAAATATACCCTTATGCGACATTATATGCAATTATAGCACATTTTTAAGCATATTGGTATAAAAATACAAAAATAAGGGTATTTATTGTATGCATTAGGGTATGTTATAATTTGTTTATCAGGAAAAAGAGCAAATAAAACAGAAAAGGAGTGAAAAAATATGGCAAAAAGAAAGATTTGTCAGGCTATGGCGGTTGTGCTGGCACTCGGAATGTGCACGACAGGACTGACCGGATGTGGAAATGAAAAGCGGGCGGACGGAAAAACAGAGATCGAGGTGGTTTCATATAAGCCGGAGGCTGTTAAGGCTTTCGAGAAGATTGAGAAGCAATTTAATGAGACTCACGATGATATTCACCTGACTATCTCATCTCCGAATGAGGCTATGACTATTTTAAAGACGCGCTTCATCCGTGAGGATTATCCGGATATCATCGCAATCGGTGGAGATATCAATTATTCAAATTTCCTGGATGCGGATTTGTTTGAGGATATCTCGGATCTGGATGCAGTGGATACTGTAAAAAAAGCATATCTGGATATGGACAAGGAGCTTGAGTTCATTCCAAAGGACGGCACCTATGCACTTCCTTACGTGGCAAACGCAGCTGGAGTGCTTTACAACAAGGATATGTTTGCGGAAAACGGCTGGAAGGTACCTACAACCTGGAGCGAGTTTACAGCACTGTGCGATGAGATAAAGGAAAGCGGAACACTTCCTTTGTATTTGGGATTTAAGGATACATGGACCTGTCTGGCACCGTGGAATGCCCTTGCAGTAGGTCTTTGTGATTCAGACACCTGCAATCAGGTAAATATGGGAAATACGACATTTGAGGAGGCATATTCTCCGGTTGCCGACAAGGTACGCACGTTGCTTGATTATGCAGAGGACAATCCATATGCTTACAGCTACAATGACGCATGTACAGCCTTTGCCAGAGGCGAAGCTGCCATGTACACGATAGGAAGCTATGCTATTCCTCAGATTAAGTCAGTCAATCCTGATATGAATATCGGCTCATTTACTTTCCCGGCAAATGATAATGAGGCTGACAATGTGTTAAACTCAGGAATAGATTTACAGTTTTCAGTGATGAAGGCATGTAAAAATAAGGAAGCTGCATACGAAGTGCTTGAATATCTGTACAGCGATGAGACAATTCAGACATATCTGGACGACCAGGGCGGAATTGCCTGCAAGGATGGGGATTTTGCAATACCTGATACACTTGAGGATATGCAGGAGTACATAAAGGACAACCGTATGTCAGATTATCAGGATCACCATTATCCGAGCGAGATGAGCGTGGATGCCATGATTCAGACATATCTGCTTGACACAGGCGATAATGCAAAGGAGAAGTTCTTAAAGAAATTCGATTCAGACTGGAAGCGTTACAACAGAGATCTGATTCGTGAAGTACAGGATTACCAGAAGGAACAGGAGGATGCAAAATGAAAAAGAAAATGTCAAATAGGGACAAGACATTCTGGGCAGTTGTGATACCTGTTGTGGTTTTATTTTTCGCATTCAACACACTGCCGATGATAAAGGGTGTGATTTACAGCTTTACAAACTACAAGGGCTACGGCTCATATGATTATGTCGGACTTAGAAACTATACAGACCTGTTTACCGACGCCAGAGTCGGAAAGAGCTATCTGTTTACCTTTAAATATGCGATTGCAGGAACTGTACTTGTAAATGTATTAAGCCTTGTGATGGCAGTTGCGTTAAACAGCAATATCCGCGGCAAGAGTGCATTAAGAGGTATTTATTTCGTACCGAATATCCTTGGCGGACTGGTTATTGGTTACATTTTCAGCTTTATTTTTACATATATTCTGCCGGCAGTAGGAAATACCTTCAACATCGGTTTCTTACAAAACAGTATTCTGGCGAGTGAAAAATATGCATGGATTGGTGTGCTGATTGTCGGGGTATGGCAGGCGGTTGCCATGAATACCATTATTTACATATCAGGACTTCAGACAGTGCCTGAGGATGTTTACGAAGCCAGCATGCTCGACGGAGCAGGCAAATGGAAGCAGTTCTGGAAGGTTACATTTCCACTCGTTATGCCATTTGTTACAATCAATCTGGTGCTCAGCACAAAGAACTTCCTCATGGTATTTGACCAGATTATGTCATTGACAAAGGGCGGCCCGGCGCAGAGCACTGAGTCAATCTCATACCTGATTTACAGAAATGGTATGGATGGAGGACAGTTTGGCTTCCAGAGTGCAAACGCAGTAATTTTCTTTGTTGTAATTGTGGCTATTTCACTATTCCAGATGGGCGTTATGAATAAGAAGGAGGAGCAGTTATAATGAAAAAACAAAAATCAAACTGGGTACTTACCATCGTTTTAATATTGGGAACCTTAACCGTATTTTTCCCACTGTATATGGCTGTTATCATTGCCTTCAAGAAACCGAGTGAGATGACAAATGATGTCGCAGGAGCTCTTTCCTTCCCTTCAAAGTGGAGCTTTTCAAACTTCACAGAGGCTATGAAGGTGACTGATTTCTGGCATTCTCTCGGAAACAGCTTACTTATCACTATTGTGACCATTGTTCTCGCAATCCTTATCCATTCGATTGCAGGATATGTTATCGGACGAGGCATGGCAAGGAAAAAGAGCTTCCGTTTCATATATCTTTACATTGTAAGCGGTATGTTTGTGCCATTCTCAATTCTCATGATGCCTCTTGTAAAGCAGACTGCGCAGATGGGACTTGGAAACAGGGCAGGAGTTATCCTTTTATATCTTGTATTTTACATGCCGATGAACGTATTATTATATAGTGGATACTTGAAAAATATCCCTATGGCACTTGAGGAGGCTGCAGACATCGATGGCGCAAGCACATGGACAACATACTGGAGAGTTGTATTTCCTATGATGAAGCCTATGCATGCGACAGTAGCCATCCTGACAGCACTCGGTACCTGGAATGATGTCATGACACCGCTTGTCATCATGTCAGGAACAGGACAGAATACACTGCCGTTGGCACAGCTCAATTTCCAGACACAGTTTGGAACCAACTACAATCTGGCATTTGCATCATATATTCTGGCTCTGATACCGATACTTATATTCTATATAATCTGCCAGAAGCAGATATTAAACGGTGTTGCAAACGGTGCAATCAAGGGATAATTTTTAAACACTATTTTAACAACAATATGGGGTGATTTTATGGCAATTATATTTAATCCAAACAAGAAAATTTTTACTTTACAGACAGCTCACACCACATATCAGATGCAGGTGGACAGACTAGGCTATCTGCTGCATCTATACTACGGAGCAAAAAGCACATGTGATATGGACTATGTGCTGACATACGCTGACAGAGGCTTTTCAGGCAATCCTTACGCAGCAGGCATGAATCGTACATATTCGCTTGATACACTGCCACAGGAGTATCCGACACTTGGCACAGGCGATTTCAGAAATATTGCGCTTGATATCAAAAACGAACAGGGTACTGAGAGTGTTGAGCTTCTTTATAAGAGTCATGAAATCAGAGACGGAAAATACGCTCTAAAGGGACTTCCGGCAGTGTGGGCATCTGATGACGAGGCACAGACGCTTGAAATCGTTCTTGGCGATGATATCGCAGGCGTTGAGGTGCATCTGCTCTATGGTGTGCTCGAGGCTTGTGATGTCATCACAAGAAGTGTGCTCATTAAAAATACAGGCAGTGGGAATATTACAATTGAAAAGGCTCATGCTGCCTGCCTGGATATGGTTTACGGAGATTATGATGTGCTCAGATTCTACGGTAAGCATGCCATGGAGCGCAATCTTGAGCGCACACACTTAGGACACGGCACCCTTTCATTCGGAAGCCGCAGAGGAACCTCAAGCCACCAGTACAATCCGGCGGTTATTCTTGCACAGCGCGATACGACAGAAAATGCAGGAGACTGCTATGGTATGCTTTTTGTATACAGTGGCAACTTCTCATGTGAGGCAGAAAAGGACCAGATTAACCAGACACGCCTTTTAATGGGGCTTTCCGATGAGCTGTTTTCATATCCGCTTGCGGCAGGAGAGACCTTTACGGTGCCTGAGGTGATTATGTCATACTCGGCAGACGGTTTCTCACAGCTTTCCCATCAGTACCACACCTGTATCAGTGAGCATGTGTGCAGGAGCAGATTTGCACATGAGGTAAGACCGGTGCTCATCAATAGCTGGGAGGCTGCGTACTTTGACTTTACCGGTGATACGATAGTAGACCTTGCAAAGGAGGCCGCATCACTGGGCATAGATATGGTGGTCATGGATGACGGCTGGTTTGGAAAGAGAGATGATGATAATTCATCACTCGGAGACTGGTTTGTGAATGAGAAAAAGCTTGGCGGAACGCTTTCAGAGCTCATCGACAGAGTGCATGCACAGGGAGTAAAGTTTGGAATATGGATTGAGCCTGAGATGGTGAATGAGGACAGTAATCTGTACAGAGAGCATCCTGACTGGGCTATCCAGATTCCGGGAAAGCTTCCTGTACGCTCAAGAAACCAGCTTCTTTTGGACTTTTCAAGAAAAGAAGTGAGGGACAATATTTTCAACCAGATCTGTGCAGTGTTTGACCAGGGAAAAATCGACTACGTGAAGTGGGATATGAACAGAAGCATGGCTGATGTGTATGCAGGAAATCTTGCATACGACTATGTGCTTGGAGTGTATGATTTTATGGATCGTCTGGTGACAAGATATCCGGATATACTTCTTGAGGGCTGCAGCGGTGGCGGTGGACGATTTGATGCAGGCATGCTCTACTACAGTCCACAGATATGGTGCAGTGACAATACAGATGCCATAAACCGTACAAGAATACAGTATGGCACATCGTTCTTCTATCCGGTATCATCAATGGGAGCGCATGTATCGGCAGTGCCAAATCATCAGACAGGCAGAGTGACAAGCCTTAAAACAAGAGGCATCACAGCCATGGCAGGAACCTTTGGCTATGAGCTGAATCCGGCCCTTCTTTCAGATGAGGAAAAGGAAGAAATCAGAGAGCAGATCAAGACCTTTAAGAAGTATGAGATGCTTATAAATGAGGGCACCTACTGGCGCCTTACAAGCCCATTTGAGGATGAGGTGGCTGCGTGGATGTCTGTTTCAAGGGCAAAGGACAGGGCACTTGTGAGCGTGGTTCGTCTGTATGCGGAGGCAAATGCGGCTACTTACTATGTGAAGCTTAAGGGCTTGGAGTCGGATGCAGTATATATTGAGGAAAATACCGGCAGGCAGTACACAGGTGCAGCACTGATGAATGCCGGAATACCGCTTCCGTTTGCTACAAAGGAGTATGAGGCATATCAGTTTTCATTTATCAGGCTTGATGAGGCAAAGAAACTGTATGATGAGATAAAGAAGGTGTGCGGCAATCTAAAATTAAGTGAGGCTGACACTGCAGATAGTTCTTCTGATAAACGTATTGTAATAAGCATCTACGGCGGCTCAGGCTCAGGAAAGACAACGATTGCAGCAGCCCTGCAGCAGTATTTCCTTAACGATAATACAGCCTGCTATGTGCTGACCGGGGACAATTATCCACACCGTATCCCGATGAGAAACGACGAGGAACGCCTTAATGTGTATAACGAGTCCGGCGAGGATGGCTTACGTGGATATCTTGGAACACCTAAGGAGATTGACTTTGACAGGATTAACAAGGAGCTTTCAGAGTTTAAGGCAGGAAAAGATATAATTGAGATAAAGCATATGGGCCGCGAGGACGGTGATATCTCATATGACGAGACTGATTTCACAGGAATCAAAGTGCTCATCCTGGAGTGGACCCACGGAGGAAGCGAATACCTTAAGGGTGTTGATATACCTGTATTTCTAGAGAGTTCGCCTGAGGAGACTAAGGCGCGCCGCATTAAGAGAGGACGTGACGAAAACGCCGCAAGCCCTTTCATATGCCGCGTGGTAGAGTTGGAGCAGGAAAAGCTTGATTTACAGAGTAAAAATGCGCGTATAGTAGTTGGAAAGGATGGCAAAGTCTATGAACAATAAACCTATGCTTAACGCATATCCTGACAGTCTGGGCGGTAAGCTTTCCGATATCGCAGCGCTGCTAAAAAAGAAGGAAATGCAGGACACATTTTCATCATTTTATATTCTGCCAAGCCTGTATCATTCGGATTTGGACCGCGGATTTTCGGTCGTGGACTACAATCTGAATGAGGAGCTTGCGACAATAGAGGATTTATCGCAATTGAAGGAGCTGGGGATTGACTTAAAGCTTGACTTTATTTTAAACCATGCTTCGGCACAGTCACCACAGTTCAAGGATCTTGTGGAAAAGGGCGATGAGTCTGAGTACCGCGACTTTTTCATAGACTGGAACAAATTCTGGGAAGGTCATGGAGTCATGACAGATGAGGGCTACATACAGCCTGATGAGTCATGCTTAAAGCAGATGTTTTTCAGAAAGCCGGGGCTTCCGATTCTCATGGTTGAGTTTCCGGATGGACGAAGAGTGCCATACTGGAACACATTTTACCAGGAGGTGCATGGCAGAGAGTATCTGGGACAGATGGATTTAAATATAAAGTCCGAAAAGGTGTGGGATTTCTATCGTGAAACACTGGAAAAAATAGCATCCTACGGTGCGGCTATCGTGAGACTCGATGCATTTGCCTATGCGCCTAAGGCACCGGGAAAAAAGAATTTTCTGAATGATCCTGAGACCTGGGAATTTCTACAGCAGATTCACGAGCTTGCAGCACCGCTTGGACTGACTCTGCTGCCTGAAATACACGCGGCATATGAGGAAAAAATATACAAAACTCTTGCAGATAAGGGCTATGCCACATATGATTTCTTTTTACCGGGACTGATAATTGATGCGATTGAGAACAGGAGAGCAGATTATCTGGCGAAATGGGCGCGTGAGATTGTGGAAGATAAAATCTCAACAGTCAATATGCTTGGCTGCCATGACGGCATACCTCTTCTGGACTTAAAGGGTCTGCTTCCGGAGGATGATATACGCTCGCTTATAGATTTGATTGTATCTCGTGGCGGCATGGTCAAAAATCTTCACGGACAGAAGAATATATATTATCAGGTCAATGCCACATATTACAGTGCGCTTGGTGAGTCTGACAGCAAAATGCTTCTGGCACGTGCCATTCAGATGTTTATGCCGGGCAAGCCGCAGGTATGGTATCTTGACCTCTTTGCAGGCAAAAATGACCATGAGGCCGTAAGACGCGCCGGAGAATCAGGACACAAGGAAATTAACAGAACAAACCTTAGTGCCTCCGATATCAGGGAGGCACTAAAAAAGGATGTTGTTGCAAAGCAGCTTGAGCTGCTTCGCATGAGAAATACACATAAGGCATTTGAGAAGGGAGCTGTCATCACAGTAGCAGAAGAAGGACCAAAGCTCTCAATCCGTTATGATAATGGTGAAGCATATGCGCTTCTAACGGTGGATTTTGAAGCCGGAGCATATGAGATAGAGCTGAGCTGATGAAATCAGATTACTCATACATAATGTGTTTAGCAGATGTGCAAACTCACAATCGAAAAAACGATTGTGAGTTTTTTTATGAGAACAATCACTTAATCGGCTCGTAAAAGTATCGGCTATAAGGTATAATGATTACTATACAAAATCAGTAGAGCATTTAAAAGATGATACGAGGTGATAAAGGCTAATGGAATACGAGCACATAACCCACTCCTTTAAGCCTGTCTATGACGAAAACAGCCGGATCCTCATCCTCGGCACGCTCCCATCCGTAAAATCCAGGGAAAACAATTTCTATTACGGACACAAGCAGAACCGTTTCTGGAAGCTGCTTGCGTATCTATTGGATGAACCGGTGCCGGAGACGATAGATGAGAAAAAATATATGCTGTTTAAAAACCACATAGCCATATGGGATGTGATACAAAGCTGTGATATCAAGGGTTCGAGCGACAACAGCATCAAAAACGTCGAACCGACAGATATAAGGAAAATTCTTGCCACAGCCGATATAAAGCAGGTCATTGCAAACGGAAATAAAGCAGGGGCACTTTATAAGAAATATCAGCTTCCGCTGACAGGCATGGAGGCAGTCACGCTGCCGTCCACAAGCCCTGCAAATGCGGCATGGTCATTTGAAAGGCTATGCGAAGCATGGACACGGATACTTGTAAACCTTTAGAGATTTATATATAGAGGTAAAATTTACTTATGAAAACAATAGAATTTGATACACATTTTTACAAAAAGCTGTGGACACTCATGGTTCCGATAATGGTGCAGAATCTGATGCTGGCGCTGGTGGCGGTGGCAGATGCTTTCATGCTTGGAGGACTGGACCAGAACTATATGTCAGCGGTTTCGCTTGCCACACAGATACAGTTCATCCAGAACATGTTTCTTTCCGCAGCAACAGCTGGCCTTGCAATACTAGGAGCGCAGTATTGGGGCAAGCAGGACATAAAGGCACTCGATGACATATTCGGTCTTGCAATCAGGATATGCGGCATAGTATCGGTGCTGTTTTTCGTGGCATGTGCATTTTTTCCACGATATCTGATGCTTATTTTCACAAACGAGCCGGTGCTTATAGATTATGGTGTAAGCTATCTGAAAATAGCTTCTTTTTCATATTTATTGACAGGTTTTTCGCAGTGCTATATAGTCATGATGAAGATTTCAGAGCACGCGGGTACTGCGGCTGCGGTCAGCTCTATTACAGTACTTATAAATATCGTGCTGAATGCGGTATTTATCTATGGGGCATTTGGCATCGAGAGCATGAATGTGAGAGGAGCGGCACTCGCAACGCTTATATCAAGAGTAGTGGAGCTCATGCTTTCAATCACATTTTCGTACAGACCGGGTTATATCAGGCTTAAAATTAGAGAGCTTTTTGCAAGGAACAGGGAGCTGTCAGCAGATTTTATGAAGTGCTCCGGGCCGATTCTCGGAGCAAGCCTTGTATGGGGCATAGGCTTTACATCGTACTCTACATTTATGGGACACATGGGAACAGACGCGGCAGCGGCCAACTCCGTCGCAGCGGTTGTGCGTGATATCATTTGCTGTCTCAGTGCAGGTATATCAAGCGCTGCCGGCATCATGATAGGAAATGAGCTGGGCGCAGGAAATTTAAAGCGTGGAAAAGCATATGGTATCAGAATGGCAAAACTGTCATTTTTGTGTGGCGCTGTTATGACAGTGCTTATGGCGGTTTCAGCACCGGTGATTTTACATTTTGTAAAGCTCACACCGCAGGCAGCAGCGTATCTGAAGCAGCTGTTTGGTGTACTTGCCCTCTACATGATCGGACGCTCGGTAAATGAAATCATCATAAACGGTGTCTTTGGTTCGGGAGGAGATACGATGTTTGATATGTATTCTCTTGCTGTTACGATGTGGGGCATAGCGATACCGCTTGCAGTTGCAGGTACATATTTCCTGAACTGGCCGGTGGTTGTGGTGTATGCGTGCACCTGCGTGGATGAGATTGGAAAGATACCATGGACACTCATACATTTTAAGAAATACAAGTGGGTAAAGGATTTGACCAGATAAGGGAAAGAGAAAAGGAAAAGGGGAATTATAATGCAGACGTTAAAGCTGTTGTTTTCAAAAATTACAGATGATAATCCTATATATGAGAAGAAGGATGTTGTTGAAAATATATTTGTGTTTCGTATTCTTTTGATATGGCATTTGCTATATACATTTGTATTCATACTTAACTGCCTTAATATATTTATTGTTGATAATAATATTTTTGTTAAAGGATATATATTATCCTGTATTCTTCTGCTGGTGTTTATTGTGCTGCTGATGATAGTTGGACTGGAGCAAGCCTGTGCAAAGTATCTGTGCATTTCAGAGGCAGGTTTTCTGGTGATGATAACGTGCTCGTCGCTTACATATCATATGATAATAGCTGCGATGTTACCGATTGTAATTGCAGGTGTATACTCGTCAAAGTACCTGTCGAGATTTGCATTTGTTTTTTCGATTTTTAATATAGCGCTTAGTACATATGTGGGTTATTATTTTGGAGTGTGCGATGCAAATATGGTATTGCTTACTACAACATCACTTGAGCATCTTCAAAAGGATGGAGTATTTTTGCTGAATGAGGTGAATAAAAATCCCGGACTTACTCTTTTTATGTATTATGTTTTTCCTCGTTCACTTATAGCAGCCGGATTTTACAGTGTCAGCAATGGTGTTAATAAAATGCTTCGAAGAACAATGGAAAAAGCGCACCGTATCAAGAAGGAGGCTGCAATGGATGACATGACCGGCCTTTACAATAAAAATAAGCTCCTTGATGACCTTGAAAAGCCAAAGGAGCCTGACCGAAAGGTAGCTGTCATATATTGGGATGTAAATCAGCTGAAGTTTGTGAATGATACATACGGACATGGGAAGGGAGACCGTCTTATAGCAAGAATAGCGGGAACCATCAGACTGGCTGCAGCAAATGATAATGATAATGTAAGAGTATACCGCTATGGAGGCGATGAGTTTATCATGATCATACCGGATGGGACTGAGGATGATGCACTTAGCTTTATTGAAAGATGGAATAAGATTATGGAACCAATCCAAAAGGACAGCAAAATTCCGATTTCCGCATCAGTAGGCTATGCCTGCGGCAGATACGCCGATATCAATAAGATTATCTGTGAGGCTGATGAGAAAATGTATGAAAACAAGCGTGTGCGCAGGGATTAGTAAAGCGAGATAACTGATTGTCTGTCAACAATCTCAACATCCATAATCTCACCGAAATTACAGTCTGCCTCATTGTCATGTATTTTCTTTAGGAGAAGCTCGGTTGCAAGCCGGGCTTTTTTTGGTACATTTTGTGATACCGATGTAAGCTTCGGTACGGTGTACTGGCATAGATTCAAATTATCATAGCCTATGACAGATAAATCAATCGGGACACGGTAACCGCCGAGACGCGCTCCCTCCATGATGCCGATAGCACATATGTCGGCAGTTGTTACCACAGCTGTGATTGGTGCCTTGCTGCTTGCAATGGCACGACCGGCCTCGATACCGCCCTCATATGAAGGTGAATAGCTGAAAATATATTCAGGACGGAAAGGAATATGACTGTCCTGCAAAGCTTTTTTGTATCCGTTAAAACGTTTGGTGAGGATGACATTTCCCTCATAATCAGCTACAAATGCAATCTCGGTGTGTCCGTGATTTATCATATATTTGGTTGACAAATATAAGCCCTTTTCGTCATCAGATATTACATTTATGAGATTAGGGTGAGAGTAATTGCTGTCAAAGGTAGCAATAGGGCAGTTGGCTGCATCCATCAGCTTTTCAAGATTTTGGGCAGAGGTGGGGAAAACCAGAATCATCCCATCGACATTCCAGTTCTTAACCAAAGATAATATATCTGAGCTTCTGGATACTGATTGAAGCATGGTGAAGTATCCGTTTTTGTGAAGCTCTGTTTCTATTGTACCAATCATTGTGCTGACATATGGGTTTTCAAAATAATTGTATCCTGAAGCATAATCCTTATCCTCCAGAAACGTAACAACTCCGATAATGTGTGAGGAATTGTTTGAAAGACTTCTTGCGTTCATATTCGGAACATAATTATATTCCTCTATAATTGAATTGATTTTATCCCTTGTTTTCTGTGAAACACGGCTTGTCTTTCCGTTGATTACGTTTGAGACGGTCATTGTGCTCACACCTGCCATTTCGGCAATATCCTTAAGTGTCATTTTAAACTCCATTTTATTCAGTATTATAATTTTTTTACTATAAAGTTTATACATAAACCACAATAAGTTTGAATATAAACAATAATAAGTTTATACATAAACCGAATATGATTCAAAATATAGGTTTATAAATTATCTTAAGTATACATTTTTATTTTGCAAATAGCAATCTGTTTTGCAAATATTTACACATAACCCTAATTTATATGTAAAAATGCACAAAAATTATATGAAAATAATATGAAAAATGATGAAAAGACGAAAAACTATTGACGAATGTACAAGGCAGTGATAGATTATAGTTAGATTTAGCGCTAAACTAACTTGGACGAAAAAAAGATATTGAATTACGAAAGTGAGGATTTCTATGAAAAAGAAACTTATTGCAACGGTTATGGCAGCTACAATGGCAGTGACAGCACTTACAGGCTGTGGCAGCTCATCGTCTTCATCAGCTAAAAAGGACATAAAGGTACCAACAGAGCCATTTGGTGATACAGTTAAGTACGACCCTTCGGTTGAGATTAATGATGGAAAGGACGTCTCAATTGACCTGTGGGAGTGGGGAAGCGATGAATTATTTCAGGAGATTATTGACAGATACACAGCTATTCATCCTAATGTAACGATAAACCTTGTGGATAATCCATGGGATGATTACTGGACAAAGCTTCCTTTGGCACTCGATGGCGAGAACGGACCGGCTCTCTTCAATGTACATAACAGCTATCATGAGAATCTTATCAACTATATGGCACCGCTTGATATTCCTGTTGAGGATTTGGAGCAGGACTTCAACGGAGTAAGCGCTCATGTGATTGATGGCAAGGTTTATTACATTGATTACGGAATGATGACAGGCTCTGTTTATTACAACAAGGAGATGTGGAAGGAAGCAGGACTTACAGATGATGATATTCCAAAGACCTGGGATGAAATGATTGAGGTGGCAAAGAAGCTTACAATCAAGGATGGAGACAAAATAGTCCAGGCCGGACTCAATTTCAATAATGATTTCCATCAGAATTACCTGCTGGGACTTAACTATCAGCTTGGTGAAAACTTATTCCAGGAGGATGGAAAGACACCTAATGTTAATTCAGATGCGATGAAGAAGGTTATGCAGATGCTCGTTGATATGTATGACAAGGATCAGATCGGTTCAAAGGATTTTGGCGAGAACTGTGCAGACAGCTTTGGACAGGGACAGTCGGCAATGGTTCTTCAGTGGGGTCATTACTACAATACACTTAAGACAACATGGAGCGATATAGATTTTGGTGTATTTGAAATTCCTACATTTGACGGAAATCCATATGCATACAATAGATATAACGGTGAGTCAACATTCGGTATAAACAAGAATGCGCCTAAGGACCAGCAGGCAGTGGCACAGGATTTTGTAAAGTTCTTCCTCTGCGATGATGAAACTCAGGTAGCTTTCAATCTTGCCATGAGTACCTTCCCTGCAAAGAAATCCCTTGCAGACAATGAGGAAATACTTAAAAACCCATCGCTTAAGGTACTTTCAGAGCACATTGACCACTACATCTGGCCGGGTCCGATGCCTTCATGTGTTGAGGAGGATATGAAAAAGGCCGGAGAGGACATATTCTACAATGGAGTGGATATTGATACAGCTTTAGACAAGGCACAGGCTGATATTATAAAGGATATGAAGAACAGTTCATTCCAATCAGTCGAGAATCTATATGAGTTTGCAAAATAACAGGTAAAGATTCACTACGGAGGATTATTAATGTTTAAAAAATCACATCCATTACAAAGTAAGAGTGAAATAATTTTAAGAAACATAGTTGTTGTAGCTATGGTAGCTTTCTTTACAATATTTTTGATAATACCGATTGGTATAGCATTTGCAGGAAGCTTTCATGAGTGGAATCCGTTAAGCGGAACATACAAGTTTTTGGGTCTGGAAAATTATAAGCAGGTGTTCACGAGCAAATTGTTCGGCAAATCAATGTTCAATACCGTAATTTTTTCGGTAGTTGTAATTGTTTTCAGAGTCGGTCTGGGACTGGGAATCGCGTATGCTATTTATTCAACGCTTATAAAGCATAAGAGCTTTTTCAGGGCAGTTTACTATATGCCTGTAGTAACGCCTATGGTTGCAGTGGCATTTGTATGGAAGTTCATGTACAATCCACAGATTGGAACCATCAACAAAATATTCGGGCTCGATATCAACTGGCTGATGAATCCCAAAACTGCTCTGATTGCAGTAATTATAATGACCATCTGGAAGGATTTTGGATATGCGGTTGTCATGTATATGGCAGGCCTGTACTCACTTCCGGCAGATGTCATGGAGGCAGCGCAGGTTGACGGAGCGAGTGGCTGGCAGAAATTCAGATACATTACATTGCCATTGCTTAAGCCTATGACACTTTTTGTAGTCATTACATCAATTATCTCGTATATCCAGGCATATGTTCAGATACTCATCATGACAGAGGGTGGACCGGGAACATCAACATATCTGGCTTCTTACATTATTTACGATGAGGCCTTTGTCAAATACAACTTTGGATATGCATCAGCACTTTCATTTGTGCTTTTTGTGATTACCGCAGTGCTTACCGTGCTTTCTTTCAAAGTATCGGGCAAGGAAGAGTAGGAGGAGAATATCATGAGAAAAAAAGTAAGCAGTATAGTTTTAAATGTATTCCTTCTATTATTGGGTATTGTTACAGTTTATCCGTTTATATGGATGCTATGCTCATCATTTAAGCAGAATAAGGAAATAATGGCGTTGCAGCAACATCTGCTTCCACAAGAGTTTACAATAGACAATTACATCAGCATGAATTCGCATTTCAATTTCATGAGATTCTTTGGAAACAGTTTGTTTATCACGATTGTTGTAACCCTGCTTGTGGTATACACCAGTACAATCTGTGGTTTTGTATTAAGCAAATATAAGTTTAAGGGCAGAAATATCCTGTTTGGCTTTGTATTGGCTACTATGATGATTCCATGGTGTGTAACAATTATTCCGAAATATACGATGATCCAGAAATTCGGATGGATGGACAGCTATAAGGCACTTATTATTCCGGCTATGTTCAGCGGATTTGGAATATTTATGATGAAGCAGCATATTGAGACTATCCCTGATGAGATTATTGAAGCTGCCAGAATGGATGGCGCTAATGAGTTTTATATCTTTCACAGGATTATATTTCCGATGGCAAAAAACGGAATTTCAAGTATAGCTATTTTTCAGTTCCTGTGGACATGGGAAGACTATCTGTGGCCTTATCTTGTAATCAATACCAAGGAAAAGCAGCTATTGGCAGTGGGTCTGAAGATGTTTAACGGACAGTATTCAACAGATTATGGCGCACTTTTTGCGGCAACGGCAATATCTATCATACCTGTTTTACTGATATATCTGTTCTTCCAGAAGCAGTTTATCGCAGGAATTGCTGCATCGGCTGTCAAGGGATAGCGTAATTTATATGAGAGGGAGTATTTCATGCAGGAAATATACAGAGTAAAGACAAGTCCGGTGGCATTATCGGACAATATGATAATAGGTGAAAAATACAGGATTACATTACTGACAGAGGCGCTTGTCCGTCTGGAATACAGTGAAGATGGCGTATTCGAGGATAGGGCAACACAGACAGTATTGTTCAGGGATTTTCCAAAGACCGGCTATCATGTGGTGCGTAACGCTGATGGAATTGAGGTTCATACATCAATGCTGCACCTGATATATAATGAGAAGGAGTTCTCATCACACGGACTGAGTATACAGATTAAGGGAAACCTGAGCGCGTATCACAGCATCTGGCATTATGGCGAGAAGGTGCATGATTTGCAGGGTACAGCGCGTACACTTGATGACGTAAACGGAGAGGTTGAGCTTGGACACGGTGTCGTTTCACGCTTTGGATATTCAATTCTTGATGACAGTAAATCACAGATTTTACTTGACGATGGATGGATTGAGCCAAGAAAAAAAGGTGTGTCTGATTTGTATTTCTTTGGATATGGACATGATTATAAACAGGCGCTCAATGATTTTTACAGGCTTTGCGGCAAGACTCCGATGCTTCCGCGATATGCACTGGGAAACTGGTGGAGCAGATATTATAAATACTCAGAAGAAAGCTATATGGAGCTGATGGACAAATTCGATGAAAAGAATATCCCATTCACGGTAGCAGTAATAGATATGGACTGGCATCAGGTTGATGTGGACCCTAAATACGGAAGCGGCTGGACAGGATATACTTGGAATAAAAAGCTTTTCCCGGATCCGAAGCGCTTTCTTGGAAAGCTCCATGACAGAGGAATGCATACTACCTTAAACGTACACCCTGCGGATGGTGTGCAGGGCTGTGAAGAAATGTATGTTGATATGGCGAAGGAAATGGGCGTGGACTATGAAAAGGAGGACCCGGTTGTATGCGATCCGGCAAGCCCAAAGTTTATGGATGCATATTTTAAGTATCTTCACCATCCGAGAGAGGCTGAAGGTGTGGATTTCTGGTGGATTGACTGGCAGCAGGGCAGCAACTGCAAGGTTGAAGGATTGGATCCGCTATGGATTTTTAATCATTTTCATTATCTCGATAATAAAAGAGACGGCAGGCGTCCAATGACATTTTCGCGCTATGCAGGTCCGGGAAGCCATAGATATCCGATTGGATTTTCGGGAGATACACATATTACATGGGAGTCGCTTGATTTCCAGCCGTATTTTACAACGACAGCGACAAACATCGGATATGGATGGTGGAGCCATGATATTGGCGGACATATGCTTGGCTACAAGGATGATGAGCTGACAGCCAGATGGACACAATACGGTATATTCTCTCCGATAATGCGTCTGCACAGTTCATGCAGCGAATTTAACGGCAAGGAGCCATGGCGATTTAAAAAAGAGACTGAGGAAGCGATGGAGGCAGCGCTCAGACAGAGGCATTGCATGATTCCGTATCTGTATACCATGAACTATCGCAGCTATGCAGAGAATATGCCGCTGATTGAGCCTATGTATTATGAGTATCCGGAGAATGCAGAGGCTTACGAGGTAAATAATCAGTATTTCTTTGGCAGTCAGCTTATGGCAGCACCTGTTACAACTCCACGTATTAAGGGACTTAATGTGGCAAAAACCAAAGTATGGTTCCCGGAGGGCATCTGGTATGATATCTATACAGGCATGCGCTATGATGGTGGAAGAATGCTGGAGGTTTACAGGGATTTGAGCAGCATACCGGTGTTTGCGAAGGCGGGAGGCATACTTGTGTGTGCAGATGAAAATGAGCTTGATGCAAGATCTGTTATCAAAAATCCTGATGTATTATGTGTCAGGGTATTTCCGGAGGCTGATGGTGAGTTTGAGCTATACGAGGATGACAATGAATCCTGCGGATATGTGGATGGCAGATGTGTGACCACAGCTATGAAATATTCTGCGGATAAAGATATGTTTGTCATTTCTCCGGCAGATGGAGATACATCATTAATACCTGACAACAGAACCTATAAGCTTGTCTTTGAAAGAAGAACCGAAGCAGCAGCCGGTAAGGTAAAGGTATCTGTGGACGGTAAAGAGGTCTGGGCAAAGAATAAATATGATAAAGAAAACAGAAAGCTCATCGTTACTGTAAATGCATCGACAGCGAGCAAAATAAGCGTTGCAATATCGAAAGACACAGTAGCGCTTGATAATCAAATCGAAAAAAGATGCTTTGATTTCCTGAATCAGGCAGAGATAGGCTTTGTGCTAAAGGATGAAATCTACGGTCTTATTACATCAGGCAAGAAGACAACAGTGATTTTATCAGAGCTCAAGGCAAAGGAGCTTGATACAGAGCTGTATGGTGTATTGACAGAGATACTTACAGCCTGAGGCTATTGATTTTAAATTTGTATTTTGTAGAAAGTTGCTGGCTACGCTGTTAGATGTGAACAGTAACAGTCACCGGTCATACTAGGTGTGACCGGTGACTTTCTTTGTTGTAAAAATTAAAAATGGATGATACTATTATAGTAAACAGAAGTATTTTTATAAGAAACATCAGGAGAAACACTATGAACAATTGGGACAGAATGAGAGCGGGAAAGCTCTACAATGCAGACAGCGCAGACATAGCAGGCTACCATGAAAAAGGTATGGGGCTGTGTGACAAATTCAACCGTACACCGATTTGGATGAAGAAGCGCAAGCAGCGTATTTTGGAGAAAATGATACCATCTGCAAAGGATGGTGGTGCATGCATCTTTGCACCATTTTACTGTGAGTATGGTGTAAATATCCACTTTGGCAAGGGCTGCTTTGTAAACTACAAATGTACATTTCTGGATTGCGCACCGATTGAGCTGGGTGACGGAGTATGGATTGGAGCAAATGTCACTATTGCGACACCTTGCCATCCGTTTTTGTCAGAGGAACGCCTGCCGCAGGAATATCCGGACGGCTTCCATGACCTTGAATATGCAAAGCCTATAAGGATTGGTGACGGAAGCTGGATATGCTCGAGTGCTACAATATGTGGCGGTGTCACAATCGGAAAGAACTGCATCGTGGCAGCAGGTGCAGTCGTAAACCGTGATATACCCGATAACTGTATCGCAGCAGGTGTTCCGGCAAGGGTGCTGCGCAAGCTTGACGAGCAGGACCGCATGAATGTGTGGGACACTTACATGAAAAACGAGGTACCGTTGTCGCAGAGGGAAAGAGAGAGGTAGTTGTTGACCAACATACCAATAAATGGTACTATGGTAATAACAATGAAACAACTCGAAACTATATAATGATATAAGGGTCAAAATGTATTTTGACCCTTTAATCATATAATTTAAGGGAGGATTACGCAATGGGAAATTCATATAAGAACTGTAAAATACAGGACAACACAGCAGAGCTGATCTACGAGAACGGCAGTCTGTTTGTTACCATATTTGAAAACAACATAGTGCATGTTGCACAAAAAACCGGCATCGAAAGTGTTGCAATAGAGGAGGGCTTTATTCCGAAGGCTGCCACACCGGACGTGACCTGCAAGGATACGTCTGATGCCAAGGGGACCGCAGCAGAAGCCGGTGTAAGCGATGCAGCAGTTAAAGCAGTCATAAGTGCAAGGGATATTACTGTAAATGTGAAGGATAACGAGAAGCTTGATATTTATTACAAAGGGAAGCTTGTACTTTCAGATTATGAAAAAGCACGCAAAAAGAGTGAGAAGAATCCGTACGAGGATCTTGCCATCGCAGAGCTTGAGGGACATACTGTCGGAAAAGATGAAGAAAAAACTGACGCTGTTACTATCATCAAAAAGCTTGGAAAGGATGATGCTATTTACGGTCTGGGAGATAAGCCGGGATGCCTCAACAAGCGTGGATATTCATATGTAAACTGGAACACGGATGATCCTGCGCCACATGTGGACAGCTTCAAATCGCTGTACAAATCCATACCATTTTTTATCGTGCTGGGCGATGAATATTGCTATGGAATTTTTGCGGATAATACCTACAAGACAACCTTTGATTTCGGTTATGAAAACACAGATTACTATTTCGTCGAGCATGAGAAGGGCGAGCTGGACTACTATTTTATGCCGGGAAATGATATGGCAGAGGTGGTAGGACTTTATACATCACTGACAGGCACCACACCGCTTTATCAGAGATGGATATACGGCAGCCATCAGAGCCGCTGGGGCTATTACACACAGGATGAGGTGCTTGATATAGCTGACAAATTCCGCGAGCTTGATATCCCATGCGATGTGATACATATGGATATCGATTACATGAACGGCTACAGGGTATTCACCTTTGATGACAAGAAATTCCCTGATGTAAAAGGGCTTTCAGATAAGCTTGCTGACAGGGGTGTAAAGCTCATATCCATCATTGACCCGGGTGTGAAAAAGGATGAGGACTATTTCATGTACAAAGAGGGTATGGAGATGGATGCATTTGCACATGATACAGATGGCAGTGTATATGAAAATGCTGTCTGGCCGGGAACATCGGTATTTCCGGACTTCACAAAGCAAAGCGTCAGAAGCTGGTGGGGAGACAAGACAAAGATACTTCTTGAGCACGGTATCAGTGGCATATGGAATGATATGAATGAGCCTGCAAGCTTCAACGGACCACTGCCGGATGATGTGCAGTTTGAGTATGGAGCACATGAAAAGGTTCACAATATTTACGGACATTTTATGGCAAAAGCTACATATGAGGGACTTGCGAAAAATGATGGTGGAAAACGTCCGTTTGTACTTACAAGGGCTGCATATGCCGGAAGCCAGAAATACTGCGGTGGCTGGACCGGAGACAATCACAGCATCTGGGCGCATATAGCACTTTCGCTTGAGCAGGTGTGCAATCTGTCAGTCAGCGGACTTGCCATGTGCGGCAGCGATATAGGCGGTTTCGGAAGTGATACTACACCGGAGCTTCTTGTCAGATTTTATGAGGCGGCAGTATTTGTACCGTTTTTCAGAAATCATTCAGCGATGGGAACACGCAGGCAGGAGCCTTGGCAGTTTGACGAGACAACGATAGATGCAGTCAGAAAGACAGTAAAGCTCAGATACAGATTTATCCCATATATCTATGATCTGGCACATGAGTGTGAAAAGACAGGAGCACCTATCGTGCGCCCGCTTGTATACGAGTATCCTGCAGATAAGCATGTGAGAAATATTTCCGATGAATATATGCTCGGAAGCTTTGTACTGGTTGCACCTGTGATCGCACCGGGCAAGGAGGCAAGAGAGGTTTATCTGCCGGACGGCGACTGGTATGATTACTACACAGGCGAAAAATACAGTGGCGGCAGATATATTTTAGCAGATGCACCACTTGATAAAGTACCTGTCTTCATAAAAGCAGGAGCCATTATCCCTGTTGCAGACGGAGAAATCCGCTCTACAGAGGACATTACAGAGGATAAGATCAGCATACTGACATATCCGGGCAAGAGCAGCTTCGTGCATTATCAGGATGACAATGAGACGTTCGCATATAGAGACGGTGCGTACAATGCTGTTGAGTATACCCTGGATGGGGATAAGCTTGAGAAGAGGGTGTTGCATAAGGGATTGTAAAAAGGAGCCATATAAGGATAATAGAATAAAATTGTCTTTTATAAATCAATCCGCTATACTATATATTTAGTGTAGCGGATTTTTTTTAGAAATATAGGTGGTTTAATGTTAAAAATAGGAATATGCGATGATGATCCGACATTTGTTGATGACATAGAAAAGAATATAGAGCAGACAATTAAAAAACATCATTGGAAGTGCATAATCGTAAAATTTACAGACGGCAGAAAATTAGTAAGAAGTAATGAAAAAAATAAGTTTGACATAATTTTTCTGGATATTGACATGCCTGAAAAAGATGGATTTTCAGTTGCAAGAGATATACCTGAAAAAGATAGTCTTTTAGTATTTTGTACAAGTCATAATGAACTTGTATATAATTCGTTCTCATATCAGCCTTTCTGGTTTTTATGCAAAGAAAATTATGATAAACATTTAGATGAAGTTTTGACAGCTGCGCGAAAAAAAATAGCATTAAGAAATGCAAATTATGAGCTAAATATTAATGGAAAGATTTATAGCTTAGATATTGAACAGATATTGTATATTGATGTCTTAAAACATAGGGTACACATTCATTTTAAAGATGGCAGAGAAATAGATTTCAGGGAAAATTTATCTACAATAGAAGAAAGTTTTAGAGATTATAGTTTTGTTAAAATTAATAGCGGATGTTTAGTAAATATGTCATGGATAAAACATATTTATCAAACGGAGGTCGAACTGAAAGATGGACAGAATTTTTCTTTGAGCAGGGGAAGAAAAAATGAAGTTAGAGAAAAATTCCACGAATACATGAGGATAAGACGATGATGGATTTATTTTGGATGATATTTGAATTTGTGGTAAATTTATTTCAATCAGCAATTGTTTTACAGACGATAAGAGCAATTTTAAAGGACAAGACAACCGGAAAGAAAGCAAATCTAGCATATATATTATTTGTAGCAGTATTATTTTTGGAATTATCATTTGTAAATTTTATAGTGCCATTTGAAGGAATAGGAATTATCATATCAATACTTATCATATACATATATTCCTTAATAAATTTAAAAGGAACATTTATGCAAAAAATGTTTTGGTCAATTTTTGTTATGCTGCTTATCATGGGGATTACGGCAGTTGTGCTTAGCATTGAGGGATGTATTATAGGAAAGAGTTATTTGGATCTTGTGATTCAAAAGGACTTATATCGTTTTGTAGGGGTAGTTGTAATTCAGATAGTTTTGTTTTATTTGACGCGGTTTATGATAAAAAGAACAAAAAAAGACAGCACATATTCCCTGAAATGGAATGAGTGGTTTGTGTTATTGATAATTCCTGTTATATCAATATTTACAATGTCTTTTGTTTCATTGATTATAATTAATATTGAAGAACAATTGTCACCGATGCAACATATTTTTTCAATTCTATCAATATTGGGAATACTGATGACAAATTCTTTGGTATATGTACTATATGTGAATATGCAGAAGGATCATGCAAAACAGCTTGAATATAGTATTTTGCAACAGGCTTTTAAGAGCCAGGAGAAAAGTGTTGAGGAAACCAAAATACTGTATCAGTCGGTCAGAAGTATACGTCATGATCTTAAACAGCATTTTCAGGTGGCATTGACAATGCTGCATTCGGGAAAAATTAATGAAGCTGTAGATTATATGGAAAAATATAACGATACCGTATTGGATGGAATTTCGAATAAAGTCTTTTGCGATAATGATGTAGTAAATTATATTATAAACAGTAAAAGTAAGATATGCTCCGATAGACATATTAAAATATATATTTATATTGCAAATGAAATACCTGAATTTTCAGATCTGGATCTGTGTGTACTATTGGGGAATGCCTTGGACAATGCTATAGAAGGAGTTTCAGGCGAGGGTAATAATGAAATATATTTAGAACTTAGGAATGTAGATAACTTTTTTATGATATCGGTAAAAAATACGATAATTAATTCGGTATTGGAATATAATCCGAATTTGATATCTACAAAAAATGAAAAAGAGGTACATGGATTGGGTATTCTTTCCATGAAAGAAGTAGTACAAAAATATAATGGTTCTATTGAATTTTATGAAAGCGACAATAAATTTTGCTGTGATATGCTTTTAGATGTTCCGGACAATATGCAGTTTGAGTCGAAAAATGTACATAATAGGACAAATTATTGATAAAAATCAAAAAAGAGAGTAGATATAGTATCAGCAAGCGAAAGGGAGAAATGCCATGATAGCTAAGATTGCTGAAACTGTATCTGCTTTTTTTATAGTATGGACGTAATTGATGAGGAAGAAAAATAACTATGATAGAAATAATAAATTTAAATGTTTCGTTAGGTGGAACACATATTTTAAAAGATATAAATTTGTCGATAAAGGAAGAAAATTCGATTATAGGAATTTTCGGACCAAATGGTGCCGGTAAGACAACATTAATAAGTGTATTGACTGGTTCTATAAATAACTATACAGGCGCAGTAAAAGGAATCTGTGCTAAAGATATTTCTTATCTGCCGGATAAACCTTTTATATATAGATACATGAAATTAGAAGATGCGATAAAATATTATAAGGATGCTTTTAATGATTTTGACTCAGATAAAGCTGCAAAATTGTTAGGAAAACTTGGATTAAAATTGAATCAGAAAATTTCCCAGTGTTCCAAAGGTATGCTTGAACAGATACATATGGTTCTTGCACTTTCAAGAAATTCGGATGTTTATATTTTTGATGAGCCATTAGCTGCTGTTGATCCTTTGACAAGGGATGACATAATGGAAATGATCAAGAGTGAGCGGAAAAAAGGAAGTATTGTTTTTATCAGCACACATTTAATTAGTGATGTAGAGTCATTGTTCGATAGCGTTATCATGGTAAAAGACGGGAAAGTTATTTTGCATGATAATGTACAAAGTCTAAAAAAAGAAAACAAAGCAGATCTTGAGACAATTTTTAAGGAGAAATTAAGATGAGCATTTGGAAAAATGAATATTTGAGATATAAATATTTCTGGGGAACAATCTTTGGAATAGAATTTTTATTGGATATACTTCATATGCTGAATGCATTGCCACTTGCAGGGGGAATTGATACAGTTTACTCATTCTGGCAGATGTTGTCGTGGATTGGAATTGTATTTCTGACAATTTATGATTTGTTTTCATTCTTTTATTTGAATAAAGATAGAATGTTGCATTTACTTCCAATTAGTAAATATAGACTTTTATGGATGAAAGCAATTGTGTTTGGAACATATATGTTACTATTTTTCGTTGTTAGTCTGGTACGCTATTTGATCATTCTGCCGGATAATACAGCGAAATCTTTAATAAAAGTTGGAATGATATATTTACTTAGTAAAATGGTTGCGATATTCTCATTTTTATCATTGCTGATCATGCTTTTGCTTGTTATCAAGAAAATAAATAATTCTGTATTTGGCGCAATAATAATGGCATCACTTTTTGTTGGAATAGTAGGTGCTCAGGCATATGGATTATTTCAGGTTGTTAGTGCAAGGCATGATATAACCTGGATAATAGGTATTGTGGATGGTGCAACAGGGATGAATCAATATGCCAATATTCTTCCAATTGTATTTACAGAAACTGATGATAAGTTTCATTATGTAGAGGATAGTTTCTACATAATATCAGTATGGTTAAATATTGGCATATCAATCATAAGTTTTATTGCTTCAAGAATATTATTTAAAACACAGAGATTTAACTATATTGAAAAGTAGTACATAACCTTAAAATTCAATATCAACCTCAACAGGGCAGTGGTCTGAACCGAGTACATCGGTATGGATTGCTGCCTTTTGCAGCTTATCATTGATGCGCTTTGATGTGATAAAGTAGTCGATACGCCAGCCTGCGTTCTTTTCGCGAGCCTTAAAACGGTATGACCACCAGGAATATATACCCTCGGCATCCGGATAAAAATATCTGAAGGTATCGGTAAAACCGGAACTTAAAAGCTCTGTCATTTTAGCACGTTCCTCGTCTGAAAAACCTGCATTCTTGCGGTTTGTTTTTGGATTTTTCAGGTCAATCTCATTGTGTGCGACGTTCAGATCACCGCACAGTATGACAGGCTTTTTGGCATCGAGAGTCTTAAGATATTCACGGAAATCATCCTCCCACTGCATACGGTACGGCAGTCTTTTCAGCTCATTCTGTGAGTTTGGAGTATAGCAGGTTACCAGATAGAAATTGTCATATTCGAGTGTGATGACACGTCCTTCCTTATCATGCTCATCAATGCCTATGCCGTAAGACACTGATAATGCCTTGTTTTTGGCAAAAATGGCTGTGCCGGAATAGCCTTTTTTCTCAGCGTAATTCCAGTACTGGTGATAGCCCGGCAGGTCAAGGTCAATCTGTCCCACCTGTAGCTTGGACTCCTGAATACAAAAGAAATCCGCATCTATACTGTTAAAAAAATCAAGGAAACCTTTCTGGACGCATGCGCGCAGTCCATTTACATTCCACGATATAAATTTCATGTCTTAGTCCTCCATATAAGTGTGTGTATTAAAATCATATTTAAAAAGTATTCTTCTTACAAAAACGAAATCATATAAGCAGGCAGACAGAGTATGTCTTTGTCTTTTGAGAAATCCTTTGTATATACGAGATATTTTTGAAGAATACGGTTTGAAAATTTTATTGAAAATTCATCCAGGGACTTATGGGTTTTATAGCCACTGGATTTTACTTCAATAGGGCAAACCTTATTTTTTTTGGCAATAAGAAAATCTATTTCGTAATTATGGCGCGAACTTTTATTAAAAAAAGTATAGTAAAATAATTCGTTGCCATTACACGTTAAAAGCTGTGCAACTACATTTTCGTAAAGATAGCCTAGATTAGTTCCTAGCTTGTCATTTAACAATTTTTCATAAATTATGTTTTCTGTGAAATCTTTGTCTTTAAACATCAATGTAGTAAACAGCCCGGTATCGCATAAAAATAGTTTAAACCGGGTTAAGTCTTTGTTGGTTGACATACCGGCACTTGGGTCATTTGCATGGTATGATACCAAAACAGTTTTTGAGTCTTTTAACTCTGCAATCAGTTCCAGTGTATTATCGGCGCGATTGTTTGTCAGTACGCTTGATACCTGATATCGCGAAGCATTTTTGTTTAGCTGCGCAGGAATTGCATCAAAAAGCATAGATATTTTTCCAGTAGCATCTATTTTTTTGAAATCGTCTTCATAAAGATTCAGAATATCACGCTTTACGTCATCAACCTTACGGAAGTTATTGGTTTTGATATATTCATCAACTGCCTGCGGCATTCCCCCGACAAGCATATAAAGACGGAAATCACGCATCAATTTACGATTAATCTCTTCTCCGAAGGGTTTTTGAGAATCGAATAGCTTATGGATTAGGGGGATAGTTGTTTCATCATTCAAAGCCCATAAAAATTCTTCATAATCCATAGGATACATGTTTAGCTTTCTCTCTTCGCTTGGAATAAGTATATCCTGTACGTTTTTTTTGATAGAAATCAGAGAACCGGTTTCTATATAATCATATCGGTGATCTTTTACAAGTGATTTGATAGCCTGTCTTGCGCGGGGGCATAATTGTACTTCGTCAAAAATAATCAAAGACTCTCTCTCATAGAGATCGACTTTGTATTGGAGCTGCAACTGCAAAAACAGATAATTCAGATCTGAAATATCCTCAAACAGTTCACGTATATTTTTTGAGACGATTGAGAAATCAATGATTATATAACTTTTGTATTCATTTCGTCCAAATGACTCTACGATGGTTGACTTGCCTATACGACGGGCTCCTTCGATTAAGAGTGCTGTTTTACCATCGGAATCCTTTTTCCATTGCAATAATTTATCATATATTTTTCGCTTAAACATGACATTCTCCTAATAAAATTACAAAATCGCATTTTTTATTTTGATGTTTTACTACAAAATCGCATTTTCTTTTTTGCTATTTTACCACAAAATCGCATTTTTTAAAAGAGGTTTGTATCTGCAGATTGAACTTTTTACATAAAATACATATAATAGAGGAAGAAAATACGCAAGATAATACGCAAGATAAAGTCGGTTCGTAAGCTGCACCAAGCTGGTGCAGAAATCAGAAATATGTGAAAATATGACATAAATATAATAAATCCGCTACACTATATCATATGATTACGCACATGATATAATGCAGCGGATTTTATTGTTGATTATTTTATAGCTCAAGTAAAATTTTTTACAGCACATCGCTTCCATCAGGAATCTTTGAGATGATAGTTCTGTTAATCCTGATTAAGAATAATGTCGAAACAGTAAAGGATATCACCTCGGCTATCGGGAAAGCCCACCATACAGCGTGGAGTCCACCAAGCTTTGAAAGGATGTATGCTGCCGGAATTAAAACAACTAGCTGACGCATGATTGATACAATCATAGAAAAGACAGCCTTTCCCAAAGCCTGGAATACTGTGCCGACGATAATACAAAACCATGCGATGAGGAAATGCACACCGATTATTCTAAGTGCCGGAACTCCGATTTTGAGCATATCGTCAGAGGCGCTGAACATTCCTAAAAGCACCTGTGGTATGAACTCAAAGCAGGCAAAGCCAACGAAGAGCAGACAGAATGCTGTTATCAGGCTGACCTTTATTGTTTTAACCATACGCTTCCTGTTCTGCGCACCATAGTTGAATGCGATGATAGGTGTGATTCCGTTGTTCAGTCCGAATACAGGCATAAAGAAGAAGCTCTGTAGCTTGAAATAAACACCGAAAACAGCAGCGGCAGTCGATGAAAAGCCGATAAGTATTCTGTTCATGGCATATGTCATTATAGAGCCTATAGACTGCATGATGATTGACGGAATACCGATAGCATAAATGGTTCCCATGATTTTGAAATCCGGGCTGTAGTCCTTGAAGCTCAGGCTGATTTCATGATTGAATTTGTGGTTGCAGACAAAAGCAACAACGGCGGCTACGCACTGTCCCACAACGGTTGCCACAGCAGCACCGGTAGCACCGAGCTTAGGGAAGCCAAGCAGTCCAAAGATCATGATAGGATCCAGAATGATATTTGTGATGGCACCGCAAAGCTGTGAGGTCATGCTGAAAATAGTTCTTCCTGTCGAGGTAAGTACCCTCTCAAAATAGATTTCCGCAAAAATACCAAATGAAAAAATCATAACAGTACTCAGGTAGCTCACACCCATATCCATGATTTCGACATCAGCATTTCCAATCTGACTCATGTAAAAAGGCTTTACGATTGTAAGTCCGAGAATCAGAAATATTATGTAGCTGAATGCATATAGTACGGCACCGTTTATGCCGATTTTGTTGGCTTCATCATATTTATGGGCACCGAGTGACTTTGACAGCAGCGCGTTTACACCTACACCGGTACCGGTTGCGACAGCGATGATGAGAGTCTGCAAAGGGAAGGCAAGTGAAACTGCCGTGAGTGCATTTTCGGACAGCTTTGCAACGAAAATACTGTCCACGATGTTGTATAGAGCCTGTACGAGCATGGAAATCATCATAGGCAAAGACATGTTAAATACAAGTCTGCCTATAGGCATGGTTCCCATCTTGTTCTCTGTTACAGGGGCTGAATTTGTTTCCTGACTCATAATTCCTCCTATTGTAAATGATTGTTAATTTAAAAATCCTACATTATACATGTACGAAGCTTTAGTTATTAAAATTAAAATCACCGGTAGATTAGCCGGTGTTTAAAATGTGCAACAAAGCGCCAATTACATATAATACCATGACTGCAGGATACTTTCAAGGTATTATATAACTGTTAAATCATATCATAATAGTTAATGAAAAAATGCCTCAAAAAGTATAGCATTGCAGGGTATAAATTATAATAACCGCTTGACAAAATGACAGAGAGATATATAATTAGTTCAAAAATGAATAATTCAAAAATGTATAACAAAGCAGTAAAATAGGAAAAGGAAAGAAGGAATATCACATATGAAATTTAACTTTGAGTTTGCAGAGAAAATTTCGCGGACCTACAGCGATGAGTGCAGACCACTGTGTCATGAGCTGAAGCTTCCACAGACAGCCTTTGATATACTCATGTTTCTGGCGAACAATCCGGAATATAAGACGGCAAGGGATATAGTTGAAATAAGAAAAATCAAGGCAAATCTTGTGTCTGTAAATGTTGATAAGCTTGTGAATGAAGGCTATCTGGAGAGAAAACCTGTGGAAAATGATAGGAGGAAGACGGAGCTCGTCTGTACAAAAAAGGCCGGGACTGTCATTGAAAGAGGAAGGCATATACAGCAGCAATTTACAGCAAATCTGTTTGCAGGGATAGATGAGGAGCAGAAAAAGCAGTTGACGATGGTTATGGAACAGCTTGAGAATAATATGGATGAAATAATCAGGAGGAAATCACACAAATGAGCACATTAATAACTATAATAGTAACATTTTTTGCCGGTATGGGCGCAGGTCTTGGAACCGGCTTTGCGGGACTAAGCGCAGCAGCAGTAATAAGCCCTATGCTCATTACCTTTTTGGGAATGGACCCGTATATGGCAGTGGGAATAGCCCTGTCGTCTGATGTACTTGCGAGCGCAGTGTCAGCCTATACATATGGAAGGAACAAGAACCTTGATGTAAAAAACGGGCTCATAATGATGGTCACGGTTTTATGCTTCACGGTTGTTGGAAGCTATGTATCAAGCCTTGTGCCGTCAGCAACAATGGGCAGCTTTTCGGTATTTATGACATTTTTACTCGGAATCAAGTTTATAGTCCGTCCTGTCATGACAACAAAGGAGGCCATGCAGGGAGTTTCAGCTAAAAAGAGAGCAATCCAGTCAATCATCTGTGGTGTGATTATCGGATTTATCTGTGGCTTCATAGGCGCAGGCGGTGGCATGATGATGCTCCTCATCCTCACATCAGTGCTTGGCTATGAGCTTAAGACTGCAGTCGGAACGAGCGTATTTATCATGGCATTTACAGCCTTTACAGGAGCTGCCTCGCACTTTGCCATCGGTGGAAAACCGGACTGGTTTGTGCTGCTTTTATGTATTGCATTTACACTCCTTTGGGCGAGAATTGCAGCGGTCTTTGCAAACAAGGCATCCGCAAAAACCTTAAACCGTGCCACAGGTATTGTGCTTGTAATACTTGGCATCGTGGTATTTGCATTTTCACTTCTGAGCTGATTTTTCTTGAATATATAACTGCAAGCCCCGGCTGCCCGACCGGCACACACAGCTTCCACGCGTGCGAATAGCGAAGCTGTGTGTGCCGGTCG
>OGXX01000072.1_pt1 | contig 91960 bp, 67 predicted proteins | sample 1576301 | NCBI WGS metagenome assembly OGXX01 (sample SAMEA3541469, study PRJEB24748) | human gut metagenome | biome: human gut; feature: human-associated habitat; material: faeces | place: China | collected 2012
CGGTCCGTATTCAGATCTGCAAAGGCCTTGCTGGGGCAATGGGCCGGGATGACCTCACCCCGCTTCACGATTTCTCCGCAGGTGGTGCAGACCTCATCGCCGGTGTAGCCGTCTTCAGTGCAGGTGGCCTCTTTGGCATTCCGGAGCTCAAGCTTGTGACCCAGGGCAGGGAGGGTCAGCTCTTCAACGGGAGCCTCCTCAATGGCCTTGTCATCATAGAAGTTCTTGCCACAGTTCTCACAGTGGTAATAGGCGGGATTGCCTGACTCGGTGCAGGTGGGGGCCTTAGCCTCCACGGCAGTCAACTCGGAATGTTCGCAGATGGGGATGAACATACCCAGAACCTCTGCGCCAAACTCCGTAATCCGGCCACAGTCTGTGAGCTCCGCCGTCTCTGTATCCACGATGAAGAGCTGAACGCAGCTCACATCGTAGATTGTGTTGAACTGGGACCAATAAAGCCGCCCGGAGTTGTGGTCGAAGCACATGGACTGCTCCTGATAGCACTCCGCTGTGGTCTGACCAACGACCGTATACTCGCCGGTCTCCAGATCCAATTTCGCCAGCCGGGAGCAACCGTTGCCGCCGTAGCTCATGCCTATGCCCACAATCATAATGTAGGCGTTTCCGTCCAGGTCAATGGCAAAGCCACAGGCGTAGTCGCTGGCACCGGAGGGAGCACCCGGTAGGACGCCATCCAGCACCCGGGCAGAGTCCAGATCCAGGTCGCCGGTTTCCAAATCCACCTCGTACAAGACCCCAAGCATATTGATGATGTACATGGTCCCCGTGCTGTAGTCATAGGCCATTTCCGTAGGGTAGAAATCCTCATACCCTGTGACGTTGACCCGCTTGTATTCCACATTCCCAAGCGTCCCCTGTTCCATGGCTTCAAAGTCCATGGTGAAGAAGTAGCCCCCCTTGGTATAGCCATAGACCGTATCGCCCACTAACTCCGCGCAGAGCACCACCGTTCCCTCCTGCACACCATCGCCTGCAGGCATCTGGCCCAGGATCTTGGCGTCCTTGGGATTCGTGTCTGTAAAGGAGCCCCAGGTATTCGGCTCCCGATAATAGCCCTCCGTATCATCGGCAAATTGGGCCCAGATGAAGCCATAGAGGTTCACCGGGGGTTCATCCGGCGTGACAGTCACGAGGCAGGTATCCGTAAAGCCGCCATCCTTGGTGGTGACGGTGATGGTGGCCTCACCCTGGCTGACGCCGGTTACTTGGCCCATTTCATTCACCGTGGCGATTGCCTCATCCGAAGAGGTGAAGGTCACATCCCGGTTAAAAGCCGTGTCAGGCAGGACGTTCCAGGTAAGCTGCACAGTCCGGTACCCGGCCACAGAGGCAGTCTCCTGCATCTCCACACCAGTAGCTGCCACCGGCGCCGCTACACAAACGTCATCGAGACAGCCTGTGTCTTCCATCTGCGAGCCGGAGTAATCCTTATCGTACTCCCACCGCAGCTCGTGGGGACCTGCCTCCAGGGCCAGGATGAAGGTCGCCCAGTCCACCTCGCCGGACCAGCTTTCTAACCGCTCGCCATCCAGATAGAAGCGGAGCAAATCCATTTTCTTCTCGCTACTGACTTTATACCGGAAGGTGAGCACGTCACCCTCCTTGGCGTCCACCATGGTATAAACCGTAGAAATCGAAGGAGGAGAATAGGAAGTGGCAGCGTCGATCCCTTGGTTGGTAGACCTGGCGTAGCCTTCCTCCACCGCCTCCCAGGGGAAGTACCCATTGGCCGCCTCCTCTGGAGTGTAGAACTCCAGGGTTCCGCCGGGTACATTCAGCGCCTCGTCCAGCTCCGGTGCGTGCACCGGATTGTAGCGCTGAAAGGGAACTACCTCCACATCGTCCAGATACGCCGTATCCTCGCCTTCCGATATGGACGCGTCCTTGTTGTAGACCCAGGTCAGCTGATGCTCACCAGTAGAGACCGGGAAGGAGAAGGTTGTCCAATCCACCTCTCCGTACCAGACCCCAGCGGGGACCTGGTCCACAAACAGGGCAAAGTAGTCCGTCTCCTCTGCATCCTGACAGCTGACCCGGAAGCGGAAGGAAATCGCCTGATCCTCCCCGAAGTCCACCCAAGTGCTCACCTGACTCTGGGTGTATGGTCCATAGGGGTTCTCAGGGCCTCCATCGTGGCCAGCGCTGTTGGACTTGGCATAGTCCTCCTCCACCACCCAGTCATAGAAGCCGTAGCTCGGCATGCTAAAGGTGCTGAATTCCAAAGCTCCACCCGGGACGTTCAGCGCCTCATCCAAAGTGGCCGCCGCCATAGGTTTCGCCCCTTCGGGCACGGCCATCTGCACCGCCCGCAGCGGATCCGAATCTCCACGGCCTGCAAATGCAGGGGGATTGATGGCTGCTGCCGAAACGGGAACGCCGGTGAACGACACCAGCAGAGCGATGAGCGCAAGTACCGCAATGATCCGTTTCATAAAATGCCTCCTTTTTCTTGTTCGTATTTTTACGAACGTTCGTGATGGATAAATTTTACCCGCTTTTTGTGACGTTGTCAATAGCTTTCTACAAAAAAAGTGCTATAATAGACAAAAGTGGCATAGCCAACTGCACGCAACCAATTAGAGAGGTACATTATGATTTGCTACAACCCCATCCCACTCTTCGAAGCGAGCCTGTTCCTGGCAAACCAGGCGGCAGGTGTGTCCTGGAATTCCTTTCTGGAGCGGACCTTTGGTAAGGGAGAAAACTGCCTGCACAGCCAGGCCCTGTCATCCTACTCCAAAATTCTCACCGAGCTGGAGCAGCGGCTTCGTGCCAGCATCACGGTGCAGGATGCCACGCTCCAGAAGCTCTATGCCCCTCTGTACCACAAGGGCAATGACCAGCGCCATCCATCCGCCGGGCATGTTTGCTCCATACTGCTACCCGGCCTGGCAGAAGCATACCTAGATTGGGAGGCTGCTGACTTTTTCACGCATCTTCGTCAAAGCCTCTGGGGACTGCCAGGGCGAATTTTGGAATTTTTGAATCCGGAAAGCTGTGATGCCGGTGAAAATCTCAGCATTCAACAGCTGTTTCAGGCCATCAACGGAAGCGACCTGCCCCAAAGCTCCAAGCTGATCCTGACCGACCTGGCCCTCAACGGAGAGCAATATGTGGATCTGCTCCAAGACGCCTTGACGCCTGTGGCAAAGGAGTTTCAAAGATGTCAGGAGCTGATTTCGCCCCTTCTGGAGCATTTTCACAGCCGTTACTGCCAGGAAACAGAGGAGGCGATGATGGACCGGCTCCTGCCCAGAGACCGGAGCCGGATCAAGCAAATTTACATTTATCCCAGCGTTGTATGCAGCAACTATGTCGTTTACGGATTTAATGCTGACGAAACCGTGCTGCTTTGCTGTATCGGCACCCTGTGTGAATTCTTACGTGAAAATTTTGCCCAGTCCCGTAATTCTGGCATCCAGCTGACCCAAACCCTCTCCGCCCTCAGTAACCGGAACCGATTTAACATCCTCACCAAGCTCCTGGACGGCCCCGCCTATGGCCGGGAACTGGCCAGCTTCGTGGGTCTGTCCCCCGTCACAGTCTCCCAACACATCGGCATCCTCATGGGCGCCAAGCTGGTGACGGTCCATAACGACGGCGCCCGGACCTATTACTCTCTTAACAAAGCGGAGATCAGCGCCTTGATCGATTCACTAAAAAAGTACTTTAGAACAGATTGATGTTCCACGGGGTAGGAACGCAGGGTCATAACAGAACACATAGATGGATCATTTTGGAGGGGTAATTCACCAGAGCGGCTGCCTACCAGACCCCGGAAATATAAGGTCGCCAGTTTCAGCAACACCACCTGACATGCAATGGGCCTGTTGCAAAAAAGAAATTTGCGCATAACTTTTGACACTACCTTGTAATAACTTCATTCTACCAGAGACTGGCAAGCCGTGTCTACTCTTTTGCCTCTTTCAATTTGCGCAACTTATTGCACCTTATCTTTCATCGCAGCCCATGGAAAAAGGCGCACCAACGCCGGGAGGGAGCCGTCCCTCCTGGTTTGGTGCGCCGTTCATTCCTTGGTTACAAGTTTAGCCTGAAACCGTCTCCGTTCCCTCCGTTTGCGTATCCCCCGGCCATTGCAGCAGCAGCTGTCTGAGCCAGAGGCGGAGTTTTTCGCCACTCTCCCGGGCCACACGGAGTACCTCCTCATGGGTGTGCTTTTCTTTGGCGATGCCTGTTGCCATGTTGGTGATGCAGGCCACACCCAGAACTCCCATGCCCAGGTAATTGGCCGCAATGGTCTCGGGCACCGTGGACATGCCAATGGCGTCGGCGCCCAAGGCGGCGTAGGCCCTGATTTCGGCTGCCGTTTCATAGCAGGGGCCGGGGAACAGGGCATAAACCCTCTTCTGATAGGGGATTGCCCACTCCTCCGCCACACGCTCAGCCAGCCGAATCCATTTGGCGGCATAGGGTTCGGACATATCCGGAAATCTCGGTCCAAAGCGGGGATCGTTGTCTCCCATCAGGGAGTTCTGTCCCAGCATGTTTATATAATCGGTGATGAGCATCAGGTCGCCGGGAGCAAAGGACCGGTTGATTCCACCGCAAGCATTGGTGACAATCAGGTCACGGACACCCAGAAGCCTCAGCACATAAACGGGAAAGGTCACCTCTTTCATGGAGAAGCCTTCGTAGTAGTGAAACCGGCCCTGCAGAGCGGCAACCGTCTTGCCCCCTATACTGCCAATCACCAGGTTTCCCGCGTGGCCCTCCACCCGAGATCTGGGGAAGTTGGGAATTTCGTCATAGGGGATCACCACCCGCTCCTCCAGCTCATCTGCCAAGCCGCCCAGCCCGCTGCCCAGGATCACCCCAAGCTCCGGTATCTGTTCGGTTTTCTCCCGGATCCACGCTACCAACGCGCTCACCTTGTCATAAAAGCACATGCTGTCTCCCCCCATCGCGTCCCGCCCCCATCTCTCCGGAAACGGCACATTCCATGCAAAAGGGATTGCCACAAAGCAGATTGCGCAACCTCTTTTGGCTTTATTTCCTCAAAATGTCACAATTTCCTGCTCCGCCGGGGAGCAGGACTCCACAGATCGGGCCGTGAGAATGGGGCCCAGCTCTCCCTGGTACAGGGCGTGGCGCTCTGCAGATACCTGGGCAGTGACCATCACCCAGCTCTTGGCCTTCAGCTTGGCGGCCCCGGCGAACTTACAGGGAACGCCACAGAATTGAATGTCCTCCACACAACAGGTCATCACAAACCGGCCCGGGGCAAAAATCCCGTCTCTGTCCCGGCGGAGCCGCGCCACCTGGGCCTTAAACCGGACGGTTTTACCCTGATACTTCTCCGGCTCCTCGGACACATCCCGGTACCACAGACCATAGTCCTCATCCCTCACCTCAATCACCGGAGCATTCAGGTCAAAGGGCAGCGGGTCTTCCACTTCGTCAAAGGCAGAGCTACCGTCGGTGCTCTCATAGAGGATGTCCACCCGGCGGTTCACCGCCCGTGCCAGCTTGTGCAGGGGCATGGTGTCGGCGTCCGGCTCGACCCGGTTGAACACCACCATTTCGCAGCCCGACAGCTTATCCACCACCAGATTGCGCATATTGGCGTTGTACTGCAAAATGGTGGAGGCATCGGCAAACATCACTTCCTGGGCCACGGCCCAGCTCTCCGGGAAGCGGGCGTACAGCTCCCCCACCAGCTTCATGCCGTTAAGCTCCGCCACCACCCGCTGGGCCCGGTACTTCTTTTGCAGCGCCGCCAGCTGCTGCATGGTCACCGTGTCCTGATCCAGAACCTCCAGATACACATTTTTCTTGGGGAAGGCAGACAGGTCATACTCCTCCTCCCCCTCCTCAAAGGCCAGCAGCAGCGTCCGTTCCCCGGCGTTGAACCGGGGGTCCTCCAAAGTCTCCTGGATGAATTTGGTCTTACCGGCATCTAGGAAACCAGTAAATACATACACCGGAATGGGCATGGCTTACACCCCAAAGAGGGCGGCAATGGCCTTCTCGTCCAGCTGCGCACCGATGACGCACAGTCGTCCCGTCACCGCCGGGCTTCCGGTGCGAACATCCGCCTCACCGGGCACATAGTCAAAGTGAATCCAGGTTCCATCCTCTGCCGGGACAATGCCCTTGGCCCGGAGAACCGTGCCCAGCTCTCCGTTCTCCAGTTCCTCCAAGGCCTTCCGAATGCCAGCCTGAGTGAACTTCTTCGGTGTCTCCACGCCCCAGCTGGTAAAGATCTCATCGGCGTGGTGATGGTGATGCTCCTGGCCGTGGCAGCAGCCCTCGTGGTCATGGTGGTGCTCGTGGTCATGGCAGCAGCCCTCGTGGTCATGATGGTGCTCGTGGTCATGGCAGCAGCCTTCGTGGTCATGATGATGCTCGTGGTCACGGCAGCAGCCTTCGTGGTCATGGTGGTGCTCATGGCTGTGGCAGCAGCCTTCATGGTCATGGTGATGCTCCTGCTCCTCGTCCTCCTGGGCAAGGCGCTGGGCCTCCATCTGGGCCAGCTCATCTGCCAGGGTCTGTTTGTGCTCCATGGCCTCCACCAGCTGTGCGCCAGTGAGCTGATCCCAGGGGGTGGTCACCATGGTGGCAACCGCGTTGTGCTCCCGCAGGAGGGCCACCGCTCCGTCCAGCTTCTCCTGGCTGATGGAATCGGTCCGGCTGAGAACAATGGTAGACGCCGTCTCGATCTGGTTGTTATAGAACTCCCCAAAATTGCGCATATAGACCTTACATTTTCCAGCATCGGCCACAGCCACCGTATAGCCCAGCTGCACCTCATCATTGGTAACCTTTTTTACAGCAGCAACCACATCGCTGAGCTTCCCCACACCTGAGGGCTCGATGAGGATGCGGTCCGGATGGTATTGGTCGATCACCTGCTCCAGAGCCTTGCCAAAATCCCCCACCAGGGAGCAGCAGATGCAGCCGGAGTTCATCTCCCGGATTTCAATGCCCGCCTCCTGGAGGAAGCCGCCGTCAATGCCGATTTCACCGAACTCATTCTCAATGAGGACCAGCTTTTGCTTGCCGTAACCCTCAGCAATCATTTTGCGGATCAGAGTCGTCTTGCCGGCTCCCAGGAAACCAGAGTATACATCAATCTTTGTCAAGAGGAAACACCTTCCATATTATATTTTGACTATATTATAGCGCATTTTTGTGAAAATGGCAAGGGGTACATCCGGACAATTCAGGGCAGCCGCATTCCCTTTTTCTGGGTCCAAGATACTCACCCATCGCTGGCGCAGGAGCGTCAAAATAAATGCGGTTTCATTGGGATCTTCCCCTATCTCCACAGGAAGCGCCCCCCTGTGGAACCGGACAGAACGCGTAAAATTGCCATGTCCAAACCACCGTTCAGACATAGCAATTTTGCGCATTTAGCTTGCATACAGCCTGCCCAAAAGCCAGTTTCCTGCGGACGCCGGCAGAAGCTTCAGCAGGAGTACCGCGAAGCGGTAAAAGCCACCGATGGTATATAAAGGGTGATGGCTTCTCCGGAGCGCCACCCGGCCAATGAAGGCTCCCGCAGACGCCGGGGACATACCGGCAGTCTCATCGTGCTCCATCCGGGCCACAGAGCGGCCAATCCGACCGTTGTAAGCCTGATCCCCTGCCTGAGACTTCTCCCGGGCGGAGGTGAAACCAGTGGCAATGTCCCCCGGCTGTACGGCGCAGACGGTGATGCCAAAGGGCCGCACCTCATTGGCCAGGGCCATGGTATAGGCATTCACCGCCGCCTTGGAGGCAGAATAGTAGGTCTGAAAGGGAATGGGCGCCACCGCCGCTACGGAGCTGAGATTCACAATCCGTCCCCTCCCCGCCTCACGCATATAGGGCAGCACCGCCCGGTTCACCCGGACCATACCAAAGAAATTCACGTCCAAAAGCCGCTGTGCGTCCGCCGTCTGCGTGAATTCTACGGCGCCGGAAATGCCGAAGCCGGCGTTGTTCACTACGATGTCGATTCGGCCCTCCCGCTCTGCCACCGTCTTGACTGCAGCTTGCACCTGCTCCTCCCGGGTCACATCGCAGGTCAGGTGGATGATCCCCGGTTGGCTGCTGTCCCGGCGACTAAGCTCATACACCCGGCACCCGGCCTCCGCCAGGTATCGGGCTGTGCACTGCCCAATGCCGGAGCTTCCTCCTGTGAGGAGGACCACTGTTTCGTTCTTCATGAACACTCCTTTCCCACAACAGCTGCCACGCAGTCCATTGCCTCGTCCAAAATGGATTCGGTATGACTGGCCATGTAGCTGGTTCGCAGCAGACACTCCCGCTCCGGCGTGGCAGGCGGCAGCACAGGGTTGACATAAACCCCCGCATCGTACAGCTCCTTGGCCTTCACCAGAGTACGCACTGAGTCGTAGGTATAGATGGGAATGATGGGCGTGGTGGAGGGGCGGAGGCTCAGGCCCCGTTCCGTCAGCCCTTTGCGGGCGTAAGCCGACAGCTGCGTCAACCGCTCCACCAGCTCCGGCCGCTTCTTGAGCTGCCGAAGGGCCTCCAGCGCCACGGCGCAGTTGGAGGGGGGAATGGAGGCGGAAAAAATAAAGGGCCGGGAATTGTGGCGCACATAATCCACCACCCGCTCCTTGCCCGCCATAAAGCCGCCCAGACTGGCCAGGGACTTGGAGAAGGTGCCCATAATCACATCCACCTGATCCTCCAAACCAAAGTAGCTGGCGGTACCCCGACCGCCTTCCCCGATGACGCCTAGACCATGGGCATCGTCCACCATCACTCGGGCGCCAAATTCCCTGGCCAGAGCCACAATCTCCGGCAGGTTGGCAATATCTCCTCCCATAGAGAACACGCCGTCTGTGACAACCAGGCAGCCGCAGCCCTCCGGAACCTGCTCCAGCTTCCGCCGCAGGTCCCCCATATCGTTGTGCCGGTAGCGGAGCATCTTGCCGTAGCTCAGCTTGCAGCCGTCGTAAATACTGGCGTGATTTTCCCGGTCACAGATGACGTAGTCATGGAGTCCAACCAAAGCGCTGATGATTCCCAAATTACTCTGAAACCCGGTGGAGAAGGTCATCACGGCCTCCTGATGGAGGAACTCCCCCAGCTCCGCCTCCAGCTCCAGGTGCATCTCCAAGGTCCCATTGAGAAATCGGGAACCGGAGCAGCCGGTTCCATACCGTTCCAGGGCATGAATCCCAGCCTCTATAACCTGGGGATCTGTTGTCAGGCCCAGGTAGTTGTTGGAGCCCAGCATAATCCGGCGCTTACCCTCCATCTGCACCACCGTATCCTGACGGGACTCCAGGGCATGAAAGTAGGGATAAATCCCCAGCTCTTTGGCCTCGTCCACCCGGGAACGTTTTTCGCATTTTTCAAATATGTCCATGTATATCTCCTACAATCAAGTTACGGTAAATGCACCGTACAAACGCTAGTATTATAGTGGGAACGCCTCAAATTGTCAACGGACGGCAGAGAAAATGCCGGGCAATTGCGTCAATGGGCCAGAGAATTAATACATTCTTAAGAAATCCTGAGAAAATGGCAAGGACCCCCATCGGGACGGCGTTTGGTTCGTACCGTCCCCATGAGGGTCAAAAGTTACATATCTCTTGCGCGATACTCTATGCTCTTTTTGCCCGTTACACCGTCTTCGCCGGCGCACCGTTCACATAGGTGCACCAGGGGGCCAGAGAGCAGACGGCGCATTTGGGATTTCGGGCGGTGCAAACTGCCCGGCCATGGAGCACCAGACGGTGGCAAAAGTCGGAGCTCTCCTCAGGGGGGAGAACAGCCCGAAGCTGCCGTTCCACCTTCTCCGGCTCCTTCCCCTTGGCCAGGCCCAGGCGGTTGGAAATCCGGATGCAGTGGGTGTCGCAAACCACTGCCCCGGGTGCGCCGTACAGATCGCCCAACAAGAGATTGGCAGTTTTCCGCCCCACACCTGGCAGCTTCAGCAGCTCCTCCATGGTGCCGGGGACCTTTCCGCCGTAGTCCGTCAGCAACATCCGGCAGGCCAGGACAATTTCCCTGGCCTTGTTTTTGTAAAAGCCGCAGGAGTGAACCAGCTCTTCTACATGGGAAATGTCCGCCTCTGCCAGGGCTTCCAAGGAGGGATAGGCGGCAAAGAGGGCAGGCGTCACCTCGTTGACCCTGGCATCGGTGCACTGGGCGGACAGGCGCACCGCCACCATGAGCTCATAGTCCTTCTGATACTCCAGGGCGCAGCGGGGCTCCGGATAGTCCCCCTTCAGCGCCTCCAAAATGGCAGTCACCTTTGTATTTTGTTCCATATGTCCTCCTGCATGGGTCATACCGTTACGCACCAGCGGCGCAAGCTAAGCTGCCCAGATGCAGCAGCTTTGCACCGTTATCCCAGGCGATGAGGCGCCGCTCCTCCTCTGTGAGGGGCAATGCCAAAAACTTTCTCACCTCATCCTTGGGACACCACATGGGAAAATCCGTGCCAAAGAGCACCCGCTCTGCTCCATAGGCCCGAACCATGTCCACAGCCTCCTCCGGGGTCACCCCAAAGAAGGTGGAGGAAATGTCTACATACAGGTTCTCATACCGGCCGGCCAGTACCTTTGTGGCCTCCTTCCAGAAGGTATGACCACCCATGTGAGCCCCTACAAAGGTGGTCTCCGGGAAGGCCAGCAGAGCCGGTATCAGCTGCTCTGGGTTGGAAAAGGAGAACCGGGGGTCCCCAGTGTGCAGCAGAAACGGCACCCGTCCGCCCACCAGCTCATAAAGCTTCATGGCCTTGGGATCATTCAGGGCGAAGCCCTGCATGTCCGGATGGAGCTTAACGCCCTTCAGTCCCAACTCCAGCAGATGCTCCACATCCCCCTTGGGATCTGGGCTGTCCGGATGCAGGGTGCCGAAGGACAGGCAACGCCCACCGCTGGCCGCCGCCTTTCGGGCCAGGAACTCATTGATGTGCTGTACTTGGTGTGGCACCGTGGCCGCAGAACACAAAACAGTCTTGGCAATGCCCGCCTCAGCCTGTGCCTGCAGCACATCATCCAAAGCTGCCGTCTGGTCGGGAATCTCCACTCCCCGGTGGACCTGGTAAAACCGGGCCACTGCATCGGAGGCTTTCTCCGCAATGGCGTGGGGGTATACATGGCAGTGAAAATCGAGAATTTGCATCACAGTCGTCAATTGCTCCTTACAAACGCTTGAGAATTTCCAGAAGATATCGCCACATCCGGGCTGTGGAGGCAATATTCAGCTTCTCCCGGCTGGTGTGAATGTCCTGCATCTGGGGACCATAGGAAACGCAATCCAGCCCGGGCAGCTTGTCGCCCAGAAGGCCGCACTCCAGGCCCGCATGAATGGCCACCACCTGGGGCTCGCTTCCGAACATCTCCCGGTACACCTCCACCATCAGCTCTCGCAGAGGGGAATCCTTCCGGTACTCCCAGGCGGGGTACTCGCCCATCTGGCTGTAGCTGCCGCCGAACTCCCCTGCGATGTCCCGCAGCCGCTGAAGCAGCGCCTCCTTCTCCCCGTTGACAGAGCTGCGGACGGAGAAGGTGAGATGCAGATGATCCTCCTCCACCTGTGCAATGCCCAGGTTCAGGGAGGTTTGGACCAGGCCCTCGATATCGCTGCTCATAGCCTGAACGCCATTGGGCACCGCCTGCAGAAGCGCGGCAACCTTCTTGGAGTCGTCGGTGCTCATGGCCAAGCCGCCCAGGGCCTCCACTTCCCGCAGGGTGATGGTGAGGTCCGGATCACTGCACCGGCACTTGGTCTCTGCCGCGACTGTATCAGCCATCTCCTGCAGCACACTCAGCTCCAAGCCCATGGCTACCAGGTTCACCCGGCAGCTCCTGGGAATGGCGTTATCCTTGGAGCCACCTGCCAGGCTCACGATGCACACCGGCATTTTCTCCTGAATCCGGGCCAGCAGCTCGCCCATGACCTGATTGGCATTGGCCCGGTTTTTGTGGATCTCCACGCCGGAGTGGCCTCCCTGGAGTCCATCCACCAGAATCTCCACACAGGGGCCATACACCGGGCGGCGGTTCAGGGGCAGGTCGATGAAAGCCGTGGCGCCGCCTGCACAAGAAACGGTGAGGATGCCCTCATCTTCGCTGTCCAGGTTCACCATAGTCCGGCCCCGAAGGTCCGACAAGTCCATGGCGGCAGCGCCCAGCATGCCGATCTCCTCGTCCACGGTGATAATCACTTCCAATGGAGGATGGGGAATCTCCTTGGAGTCCAGCAGGGCCAAGGCATAGGCCACAGCCACACCGTCATCCCCGCCCAGGGTAGTACCCCGTGCAAAAATGTCGGTACCATCGTGGGTCAGATCCAGGCCGTCGTGCTCAAAGTCAATGGGACAGTCCGGCTCCTTCTCGCAGACCATATCCATATGGCCCTGGAGAATCACTGGGGGATGGTCCTCATACCCCGGGGTGCCCGGCTGGAAAATCACCACATTGTTCCACTCGTCCTGCCGGAAGCGGAGGCCTCGCTCCTGGGCAAACCGGACCAGGTAATCGCTGATGGTCTTTGTATTCCGGGAGCCGTGGGGGATGGCACAGATTTCCTCAAAAAAACGAAACACGCATGCCGGCTCCAAACCGGCCAGGGGACGCTGTTCCATACAAAACACTCCTTGTTTGTAAAAGTTTTTGGCTATTTGGCCCCATTTTACCACGCCTCCCCCGCCTCTGTCCAGGGCAAATCGTCAGCAAATTAGCTTGCTGTGCATTGGGGCGTCCGTGAAAAGCGCCCCGGCCTGTGTGGGACCGGAGCGCTGCTTGCTTTCAGGCCGTTATTCCTCTTCGGCTAGGTCATCATCCTGAAAGAACTCCATCATATGGTCAAAAATCGTCTGGATATAGGAGATTTTCGACCGGTAGAAGAAGTGGCCGCCGTGGTTTTCGCGAATGAGCAGCTCTGCATTATACAAGCTGTTGATGTTCCGGAAGACGGTACCGGAGTTGATCTTCAGCCGGTGGGCCACCTCCTGCATGGTCATGGCCTCCTTCCGCAGCACCCGGATGATATCCCGGCGGCCCTTGTCCCCCAGAAGCTTAAAGGCGGCCGCCTCCAAGTCCAAGCTGGTGGCGCTTCTCACCTGATCCTCATGCGTCAAAATCAAGTCTACCCCCACGCCCATATGAAAGCCAAGGGCACGTTCCTTTGGGGAACTATTGCCTGTAACATAACGGGAGTGGAGATAACGTAAAACCAAGTACACCCGGTCAATAAAATCCTCCTCCACTACCCCGGCCCTGGACCTTAACAGCTCGTAAAGCATCTCCCGATTCTGAAAAAAGTGGGACCAGCGCTCCGCCAGCGCAGCCGCGCGCCGCACATAGGGCCGCAGCAACGCCAGCAATCGCTCCGCCACCGGGCGAATCACCCGGAGCAGCTGAGCGGCGCTGAAATCCAGGTCAGAAAAGGCCTCATGGACCAAAAAATAAAAGTCTGAGGAGAGGGGCAGCCGCTTCAGCTCATCGGAGAGTCGAACCGGCTCCTGGGTTGGCATGAGGTCGATGTCAATTCCAAAGCGGTCAACTGCGCTGATGTGATAGCCTGTCCGCCGGTAGACGTTCCACTGGTTTACCACAAAGGCCAGCTGCTGCTCCAGGGTTGTCTCCTTCATGGAAATGTTGAAGATGCTATATGCGATGCAGGAAGCCAGGCAAGTACTTTGGTCGGAATCATCTAAGATGGGATACTCCAAGAAGAAGTGCCGCACCCACTTGTCCTCCGGATCCACCCCCTGGCAGGCCGCAGCCATAACGTCTCTCACCTCCTGGGGCGCGAGGCAAAATTCTCCCTCCATGGTCAGCTCTTCCGGATCGGTTTCGTTCACAAAGGCCCGAAGCAGCTCCACGGTTTCATATAACATATAAGGTTGATTTGTTACGAAAACCTCCATTGGCTTCCTCTCTTGATCCAAATTTTCGCCCATGCTCTCCACTCCCCATCCTTAAACTATTCCAAAGTATACCATGGGCATAGCAAAAAAGCAAGGCACATAGCGGGAGCTACAGGGGTGGGCCGTGGTTTCCGCCTACCCCGGGCGGTAGGGTGCGGCCCCGGATTCATGTATGATTAAAACCATATGCCCTTGTAGGGGTTGCCTTAGGTGTACGACGCCCCACCGGTACATTTAGACGCAGCAAGGGGGCCGCAGCCCCCTTACTGTCTCAAATCATTTCAAAATGCTTTCACAAAAGCGCATTAGAACCGTGGCCATCTGCGCACGGGTAGCAGGGCCCTTGGGGTCCAGCTTCCCATTGCCCATACCCTGCACCAGGCCAGTCTCTACGGCCCAAGCCATAGCCTCCTGGGCATAGTCGCTGACGCTGCCAGCGTCCGTGAAATCCAGCTCCGCGCTGCTGGCCGTATCCACGTCCTGCAGCTGTGCATACCGGGCCAGGAAGGTGACCATCTGCTCCCGGGTGACAGGCGCGTTGGGGGCAAAGGCAGTGGCGGTCATGCCCTTGGCAATCCCGGTTTCAAAGGCCCAGGCAATGGGCTCTGTGTAGTACTTCCCTGCCTTCACATCGGCGAAGGGCGACTGCCCCTTCGTCTCCGGCTCCCCAGCCATCCGGTACAGAACCGTCATCAGCTGGCCCCTGGTCATGGTTCCATTGGGCGCAAACTGGGTGTTGCTCATGCCAATCATGAGCTCTTGCTCCAGAACGTAGTCCACACCCTCATGATACCACTGGTTGGTATCCAAGTCGGTAAAGGCTTCCGAGGGACAGTGCAGCTCCAGAGTTTCCGTCCGGATATCCACCGGCTTCTCAGCCGTGCCAGTCTTTTCCTCCTGCTGGAGGTAGGTGTAGGTGACGTCCGTGCGATTCGGAGCGTCCTCCTTTGCCGCAAAGGTGAGGGTAGCGGCGGTGGTGAGGCCCTCCAGGTCTGCAAAGCCCAGGGTCACGAAGCCCTCCTCCTGGCGCAAGCTGGTCAGCTCCCCATAGGTGGCCACATCCTCCAGCGTCAACGCTGTGGCATCGTAGTTCACAGTTACAAGGCCACTGTGACTGCCTGCGGAAACCTCCACCGGCACCCGGAGCTTGCCATCGCTCTGCGTTGCTGTACGCTCGTTGGGCACTGCATGCAGCGTTCCAGTGGGGATGTCCTCCTCCACTGCATTGTGCATCGCAACCTGGTCCATGGCGGCGAACTCCGCCGTTTGGATGGTAGCATCCCGGTACTGCTGGCACAGCCGTTTGCCACTGGTCTGCGCATCGATGGCAGTTGCCTGGTAAAGGGCCACGGGCCAGACATCCTCCTCCAGGCCCCCAAGCTTACCCACCCGGAAGGACTGAATCTTACCGTCTGCATCCCGCTGCGGATACAAGCCGTAGAATTCTGTGCTGTTCCCGGTGAAATAGGACAGATAGAGAGCGCCAGTGGCAGGGTCTTCGACCATAGAGCAATTTTGGTACTCGCCATCCATAGGGAACGGAAGAGTTCCTGCAAGTGTGGTTGGGTAAAGCCCCAGTACTGCTCCATAGCCATCGTCCAGGTGGTACATCCAAACGGCCCAGACATACCCCTTGTCATCAAGAAGATAGAAGCACTCTGCCTCCGTTTCCTCACTTCCGATGACATTTCCTTCTTCATCGGTTACATCCACGGTAATTTGCTGCTCTCCGGCGGAGGCAACTGTCGTGAGCTGAGTGGCAGCCGTAGTCAGATGTAGGTAGTCGCTCAGGTCCAAGGCATAAACCAGCTGGTTGTTATCCATAATCCGCTCCGGCGCACAGATGTACGTCCCATACACGCTCAACGCCGCATCTTCCTCCAGGTATTGGCAGAAGGCCATATCCCAGGAAGCGACACTTTTTGCTGTAGCTTGAGACGTTTCCAGCAGCTCCCCGGTGCCGGCTTGGAATTTATGCATATAGTGGCCGTCACTCCGGTCCTGCGCATACAGCCAATCGTTGCCCGGATCATAGGCCACAGCCCCGACATTCACCGGCAAGTTCGGCCCGGCAGTATTCGTTCGTGTTTCGGAGCTCCAGCTAAACAGTGTGGTGTTTCCGTCCGTATTCTGCATCACACCTTGGAGCGTTGCCTCGTAAGCTTCAACCGTTACCGTGCAGCTGCTTGAAATCTGCGGCGTCAGGATGGACGTGGCTGTAATGGTGCATTGACCTGCGCCCACAGCGGTAACCTTGCCGCTCTCATCCACAGACGCCACCTCAGGATTGGAGCTGGACCAAGTTACGCCCCGGTCTGCTGCCGTCCACGGCAACACTGCGGCAGGCAGGGTCTGGGTTTCGCTTCTCAGAAGGGAAAGAGTCGCAGGCATATCGAGCCGGGCGGCAGTGTCCACTGCAGGATACCGGCTGCTGTCCCATCGATCGTTGCGCTTTAAGTCAAATATAAACAAAGCGGGGATAGGATCGCTAAACAGATATCCAAATTCCTGGGTAGCGCCAGTATTCGGGTCTACCTGGAGCACATAGGAGGTAATCCACCAATTATTGTTTGGATTGTTAGACCAACCCCAGTAAAGCTGACCATCATTGCAGTTCCATTCCAAGCTTTGAATGCCGTACATTTCACGGCCAGTCTCTCCCACCATAGTAGGGGCAGCATAGGTCTCTGCGGTGAAGGTATACAACGCCCCGGTAGGATACTCCAGGCAGTAGAAATTTCCGCTGCCGTCGCAAGCCAGTGTGTTGGTATTGAGTGCGCCAATGTTTCCCAGCTGCTCCACCTTGGTGCAAAGCTGGTCAAAACGGAATAGGGAGCCAGTATCTGTCACCCCGTAGATCATTTCGTCCACAGGATTATAGGCCAGATCCACGGGTATAAAATCAAGCTTCCGAATCCACGTTTCATGGCGCAGGTCGTTCTCATGCATCACATACAGATTCCCGTTTTCATCCGAGGCAAAGACAAAACCGTCCGCATTCGTAGCCGCCTGGAAATACGAGTTGCCGCCATAAACTTTCAGAACGTCGTATATGCTGGGATCATCTGTGTTTGGATGATTGAATGCATACCACTCTGTGCTCGTATTATGGATTGCGAATTCGTGCTCGATATCAGGCTTCACGTCAAGGCTGCTAATGTCGAATTCATAGTATTTATAATTGTAGGAATAATCGTAAACCCAGATTCTAGCCAAACTTTCAAACCGTTTCGAATCTACGTCAAAAAGACGGGATACCTCCTGACCAGGTTCCATCTGGTTCCCGCCCCACACGCTGCCGAATATGCCAGTTGCAATCCGGCACGCAGCGATAAAGCGATTATCCCGGAACGTCAGTTCGAGGGTGTTTTTCTGTGGATCCAGGCTCATGCTCACCAGCTCCGGCTCCGTATTGTCAATGTAGGCGCGAGTCGTTAAGTACGCTCCTTTACCCAGAGCATCCCAGTCTACTTCCCCTGTTTCATGGTCCACGTAATATTCTGGAGCTAGAATCACAGTGACATCAAAGGCTGTACCCTCTTCCAATGGGACGCCCTGCGCATCTGTTCCCTTCCAGTTCAGCGCCAGTGCTTTTGCGGTAGAAGCCCACGCATCTGCTGCTGCATAGTAATACGCAGCAGCTTGGGGACCAAACTCCCGCTGGAAGTATACCTCGCCGGTGTCGCAATTGGTGATCATCAGCTTCCCTGCCGCCGCATTGCGAATGGGAGTGATGAAATACTGCCGCAATGCATCCCCATTTTGGTTATTCAGAGAAGCACGCTCTGGCACATAGGTCTCATCCCGGACCATGGTGGGGTTCCCTCCGAAATAGTACAAACCAGAGGAACCCTCAACGGTATAAGTTAAATAGTTAATGGAGGTCTGGCTGGTATAGGGCCATTTCTCGATAGACAGGTCATTTGCAGCCTTGCATCCCCGATCAAACATGGAAGCATCCGTCCAGTTCCCATAGAAAGCCAGCACCGGAATGGAGTGGGTCACACCCTGGACCCCCTCGCTGGTGGCAGTGGGGGCCGCAAATACATAGCCTTGCACATATGCGCCCGATTCGTACTTCTCATCCAGGGCCTTCTTCTGCGCCTTGGTCAGGGTCATGGTCACGGTGATGTCTGTCTTCCCACCGGCAGGAAGGGTTACGGTACCGCCGTTCAGGCCCTTCAGAAGCAAATAAGCGTCATAGGTGGTCACATCCCCGCTGCCGTCCAGGTCGGCGTAATCCAACGAGGAAATTTCCTCCCGGCTGCCGGAGGCGTAGTCCAGAAGTGCCTGGGCATCGTCCCGGTTGACGGTTCCATTGCCATCAAAGTCCATGTGGATGAGGCGATTGTCCATTTCCACGGCTTTGCCGTCCACCGTCCAGGCAATGTCCGCATCCAGGGCGACTGTAGTCTTGCTCAGATACCAAGCAGTCTGAAACTCCTCCCCGATTTCATCCAACCACTTTTCATCCATTGAAGCATAGTCTTCAAACAGGTCCTGGGTAAACAGGTCCGCAGACAGCAGGTATTCCTGGGCTTCATTCGTCAGGTTGTTCAGGGTAAAGCTAAATTGGTATGTTCCCGTCCGCTCTGGGTCATCTCCAAGCTCTGCCTTGACCTTACCGTCAGGCTGGCCGTCTACCACCACATAGGAGCTGGCGGAAATGGCGCTGCCCACATTGGCAAGGCCCGCGCCCTGCTGGATGGCGGGATAGTAGGAGCCGCTTTCTGCATCCACAAGGGGCTCCGCCGTACTCATGAGGAGAGATTGCGCCAAAACCCGGGTGCTAAGGCCTGTCTGCTCCTGCAAACCGGCCTCTTCCATGTACTGGGCCACCAGGGCGGTCATGCCTGCAATCTGGGGAGAGGCCATGGAGGTGCCGGACATGGTCTCGTAGCTCTCGCCACCGGGAATCACGCCGTTCACCGAGTAGATGTTGCCGCCAGGGGCGGTGATTTCCGGCTTCAGCTCCAGGGAGCCGGGCACGCCCCAGCTAGAGAAGTCGCTCATGGTGACAGGGGTATCATATACCACGGAGGAGGCGCCCTCCGCTACGGTCAGAGTTCCGGTGTAATACCAGGTCTCCCCGGCTTCGTCCTTCACAGCTTCCGCTTGCTCCTTCATCCAAGCGCCGTCTGCCTGGGTGATGGACACGCAGGGGGCGGAGCCGGTGTAGTCGCTCAGATCCATGTTGATGGAGCCGGCTTCGTTGTTATAAATGAGAACAGCTGCCGCTCCGGCATCCGCCGCGTTCTGGGCCTTCTGGGAGAAGTTGATGTCGCCACGGGCACACACCGCAACCTTGCCGGTGAGGTCGACGCCGTCCCATGCGCCATAGTCTCCGGTACCCTCCAGAAGCACATAGTCCAGGGTTTGCCCAGCCAGAGTGGTAATAGAAGGGGCATTGGAGGCTGTCTCTGTGTAGAAAATCTGGCGGGTTCCCACGGCCAGGTACTGGCCGGTGTAGCCTACGTTGTCCGCAGAGGCTACGGTGAAGGAATTGGTGTAGGAGCCGGGGGAGCCCACCATATCCAGGCTCACGGCGTCGCTGTACAGGTGGCCGTTCCAGGCGCCGTCGGCCCAGGTACCGGCGTTGCCGGCAGCCACGGCCACCACGGTATCCGTCTCCTTCAGCTGCTCCAGGAAGCTCTGGTAGGTTTCGTTGTAAGTATTGCCGGGATTGGAGGAACCCAGAGACAGGTTCACCACGTCGCAGCCCAGCAAAATGGCGTCTTCCATGGCCGCCATATAGTCGGACTCATAGGCGCCGCCGTTTTTGCCAAAGACCTTCATGGTGATGAGCTGGGCGTCCGGGGCCACGCCCTGGACCTTCACCGCTTCCAAAGCACTGACAAATCCATTCTCTGTCTTTATGTACCGGTTTGCAGTGGCGATGCCTGCCACGTGGGAGCCGTGCTCGCCCTGATCATCGTTGTCGTGGGTCACATCCAGGTCCCCGTCCACGTAGTTGTAGTGAAAGGGCAGCTTGGCGGTGCCATACAGCTGCTCCGCCGTGGGGGTAGCTGCCGTGGGCTTGCCGTTTTGCAGGGTCCGCTTGTAGGCGTTCAGCTGAGGAAGTACCGCGCCGATTTCCGCTGCATCCAGAAGATCATAGGCTTCGCCCCTGGCCTTCTCGTCCTCCGCCAGGGCGTAGGCAAAGGCGTCGGCATCAAAAGACTTGTGATCTGTGTCAGTACCGGTGTCAATGACGGCAATCCGCATTCCCGCGCCGTTGTATCCGGCGGCGTAGGCAGCGGAGGTGCCGATCATCTCACCCGAGGTGGCCATATTGGGGTCGGCCTCTCCTGTGGCGTACACCGCAGGCTCATACCGGGTCTCCAGAATGACCTCCTTCACCCCAGGTACTGCCTGGATGGCTTCGATGTCTCCATAGGCCACATCGGCGGAAATCAGGTTGGCCGCCAAGGTCAGGTTCCACACCACATCCAGCTCTTCCCCAGACAGGGCCTGCCGGGAAATGGTCTGTGCCATGGTTTCCTGGCCCTTCTGCAGGCCGGAGCGGTAAGCCGTGGCGCCCCCGTTAGAAGCAATGTCCGCCGTGGCATAGCCCCGCTCCAGGGTGGAGGGCTCCTCCAGAACGATTGAGACCCGGACGGTCTCATTCGCGTCATAGAGTGTCTCCGGTGTTGTCTCTTCAACCGGTTCCCGGAGTTCCAGCGCCTGGGCGTCCTCCACCTCAGTGAAAGGAACCTGCCAGGTTCCATTCTCCGGTGCGGCATAGGCCGCCGGAACCAGGGACAGCACCATGCACACTGCCAGCAGCAGCGCAAGGGCTTTGCGAGTACGTTCTCTCATCTTTGGACCTTCTTTCTGATTGATTTGGTAATACTTGCCAGTTTGCAGTTTATGCGCCAGCTTTTCCCGTTTACTGCAAACTGGCAACTTCCACTTAGAGTATACCAAGTTACCTGTCAAAATGCAAGTCCCTTTTTCATTTTTTATTGCTCTCGCCGCATACCCGTAATGCAAAGACACCAAACATCAGTAAAGCAAAAGCCGCTATCTCTCCTGACATCTGCATGGAAACCCAGGGAGCATGATATCAATCCGTTTCCTCCATTCTTGCCACCTGCTTAGAGGGGTAGGACCATGTGTCTGTCTGGCAGAAATATGGTGCCTTTTCAATCCGAATTTAGTAAATTCGTAATGCCTACTCTAGCCCGTGTAATCACGCACGAGTTGTGAACACTTTTTTACGATGGCTCTTAACTGTTTCCGCTTCTACTTGCTTAAATACATTTTCTAACATTTTATGTAAAATTTCTAACTAACACTATATAGTATTTGTAAAAATTGCTTTTAAATAAAGATTTAGACGCCGTAAAACACTACAGGGGGTGTGCAAGCCACCAGCTGTGTGAAGCTCCGTAGGGTGCGGCCTCCCGGACACACCGGCAGAAGAGACCGGCCGTGGCTCCCGGCCCAGGCAAATTCGTACCAGCCTGAGAGCCGGCCCGGATTTGCCGAAGCGTGGCAGATCCCCGAACATTCTACCGCCGGTGCTTCCAGGAGGCCGCACCCTACCGCCCTGGGAGGCAGACAGGGCGCTTCCGCGCCAGGGGGAAATCAGCAGGTCGTGGGTTTAGCCTGAAGTTCGCGACATTGACCAGTCTGTCCGCCCCTGCAGATTGGAAGCAGCCGCACCCTTACAGATAAGCCCGCATCTGCCCCAGAGATTCGCTTTCCAAATCCAGCAGCCGCTGGGCCAGGGTGCTCACGGCTGTGTCCTGGTAGGGAAACTGGTGGAGGTTTTGCAGCCCCTTGATGAGACCCCGGGTGCTACCCTGCATCACCATGGCAGCCGCCTTGGAGTCAGAATTGCCCCCGCCCATCCGCGCCCGGGAGACCATGCGGGAGCAGGTTCTGGCCACCGGGCCCAGCTGCTCCACCTGCCAGTTCCGTCCCGCAGCCAGACTCAGAGCCTCCTGGGCAATCTGCTCATAGACCGCCGCCTGCTGCTCCAGATTCTCCCGGAGGGAGGGCCGCAGAGGCGCTTGAAGCACACACTCCAGTCCGGTCTTTCCCATTTGCGCCGTCTTGACCACGGAGCCCAATAAATCCTTGCTGTTTTTCATCATTACATCACCCAGGCTTAGGCTGCCCTATGGAAAAAAAGATATCCCTGGTAAATTCAACCGTTCACAGAACCGGGGACACGGAATAGACTATAGCGTGCTTGAAAGGGGTTGTGATGATTATGTGCGCAATTGCAGGCATTTTGGGCTCCACCGGGGAAAACCGGGATGTCCTGGAGTCGATGCTGAAGACAATGACACGGCGTGGACCGGACCAGTGGGGCATCTTCCAGGGGAAGGGACTCAGCCTCCTCCACGCCCGCCTGGCTGTGGTGGATTTGGAGGGCGGAAGGCAGCCCATGGAGCTGCTCCACAAGGGCGTCCACTACCACATGGTATACAACGGCGAGCTCTATAACACGGAGGAGCTGCGCCGCCTGCTGGTTTTGGAGGGGCATACTTTCCTGGGCCATTCGGACACCGAGGTAGTCCTCCACGCTTATGCCCAATGGGGCGACGGCTGTGTGGAGCGGTTCAATGGCATCTTTGCCTTTGCCGTCTGGGAGGAGGAGCCGGAGCGGCTGTTTCTGGCTCGGGACCGGATCGGCGTCAAGCCCCTCTTCTACACCGTTCGGGGAGGTCAGCTTCTCTTCGCCTCCGAGCTGAAGACCCTCCTGGCCCACCCGTCGGTCCCGGCTCAGGTGGACGCCCAAGGCGTGGCGGAGGTGATGCTCCTGGGGCCTGGCCGGACTCCAGGCTGCGGCGTCTTCCGTGGCATCCGGGAGGTGGAGCCGGGGTGCTGCGGCTACTTTGACGGTCAGGACATGCGTCTGCGCCGGTACTGGCGCTTAGAGGACCGGGAACATATAGATTCCCTGCCCCAAACCCTGGAGCGGGTCCGCGCTTTGGTGACGGACGCCATCCGGCGGCAGCTGGTCTCCGATGTGCCCATCTGCACCTTCCTCTCTGGCGGGCTGGATTCCAGCCTCATTTCCTCTGTAGCCGCCCGGGAGGAGGCCCGGCAGGGCCGGAAGCTCCACACCTTCTCCGTAGATTACAAGGACAACGCCAAATACTTCCACGCCGGAAAATTCCAACCCAACAGCGACCCGGAGTTCATCCAAATCATGACCCAGTATCTGGATTCCCAACACCACTGGGTCATCCTGGACACCCAGGAACTGGCCGACGCCCTCTACGAGGCGGTAGAGGCCCGGGATCTGCCCGGTATGGCGGATGTGGACGCCTCGCTCCTGCTTTTGTGCCGGAAGATGAAAGAAACCGCCACTGTGGCTCTGTCTGGTGAGTGCGCCGATGAGATTTTTGGCGGCTATCCCTGGTACCGGGACCCGGAGGTGCGGGAACGGGCTGGCTTCCCCTGGGCCCAGTCCACTGCCTGGCGCAGCTCCTTCCTGACCGACGGCTATCGGGCCGTCCTGGACCCGGAGGCCTATGTATTCCGCCGGTATGAGGCCACCTGCCGGGCCAGCGATGTGCTGCCGGGCCAGAGCAAGGAGGAACGGCGGATGAAGGAAATGGTGAACCTGAACTTCCGGTGGTTCATGCAGACCCTCCTGGACCGGAAGGACCGGATGAGTATGTGGTCCGGCCTGGAGGTGCGGGTTCCCTTCTGCGATTACCGAATTGCCGAATACCTCTATGGGGTTCCCTGGTCCTTCAAGGACCTGGAAGGAATGGAGAAGGGGCTCCTGAGAAAAGCCATGGAGGACTTCCTCCCCCCGGAGGTCCTGTGGAGGAAAAAAAGTCCCTACCCCAAAACCCACAATCCCGCCTATCTGGAGGAGGTCTCCCGACGGCTCCGTGCCCTTTTGGACGAGGGCAGCGCCCCCATTTTCCAAATCGCCAACCGCCACGCCCTGGAGGATCTTCTCACCGCCCAGTACCCCTGGCCCTGGTACGGTCAGCTGATGAACACAGCTCAAACCATCGCCTACATGCTCCAGGTGAACCACTGGATGGAGGTTTATCGGGTGGAGCTGGTGTAACGGAAGGGGCCTGGCTTCCCCCGGGGTAGGCGTAAGCGCCATTTCAACAGAACTGCAGGACCTTCTCACCTGCCGGTGGCAGGTGACTCCATAATTCCTGGTGGCCGCCGCCAGACGGTCGGATGCAGAACGGGGATATCTGGCAGACCGATAGGTGGGCTCGATCTGGAAGCAGCATGTTTCTTTTTGAGCAGAACTACTTATCAACCGGTTATATTTCTCCACTTCTATCCCTCACGGCCCCGTTGCGCCACCTGGAATTGTGGAACCGCTGCAAATGGGAAATACCGTCCTTCCCCTCAACTCAGATCCACACGGCTCTGAGCCGGTCCGTCTAGGACCGAGCCGTCTGCCGTAAACCGGGACCCGTGGCAGGGACAGTCCCAGCTGTGCTCCGCCGGGTTCCACTTGAGGGCGCAGCCCATGTGGGAGCACCGTTTGGGGGTTAAGCGAAGGAAATTGCTCACCGTGTGGCCCAGATTGGAAAGCAGCTGGGGCCGCAGCATAGAGCGGGAGGGGGTATATACAGCGGCATAGGGACTTTTCTTCCCCTGCACCAGGTCCGCCAGCAAGGTCGCCGCCGCCATGGAATTGGTCATGCCCCATGCGCCGAAGCCGGTGGCCACATACAGGTCCGGCGTATGGGGGCTGAAGAGCCCTACGTAGGGCAATCCGTCCAGGGTCATGCAGTCCTGGTTGGCCCAGGCATACCCCTCCGGCAGCTCCGGGAAATGACGGGCGGCAAAGCTCCGCACCGTCTCCCAGCTGCCTTTCCCACCAGTGCGATGCCTGCCACCGCTGAGAAACAGCAGGTTGCCGGCATTGCGCAGGGAGATGCCACTGGCTCCCATCCCGGCATAGGTCCCTTCCACATCCGGCCCGCCCTCCAGGGCAATCACATAGGACCTGCGCTGATAGAGCTTCATAAAATAAAGCCCCCGAAAACGGCCCAGGGGAAAGTGGGTGGCAACAATGATCTTCCGGGCCAGGATTCTGCCCCGCTCCGTAAAGGCCACCCCATTGGAGATTCCCAGGACCGGTGTATTCTCTCGAATGTTCAGCCCGGAAGCCAGACCATATAAAAATTGCAGCGGATGAAATTGGGCCATACCCGGCAGATACACCGCCCCGGCCACAGGAAAAGGCAGGGGCGTCTCCTTGTGGTACGCTGCGGCAAATCCCAGGCTGCCCAGCAACTCCGCCTCCACCTTCAGGCGCTCTGCCTGGGCCTGGGTCATGGCATAGCGGTAATGGGGCCGCTCCTCCCAGCTGCAAGCATACCGCTGGGCCAGGGTTCTGTATTTCTCCAAAGCCTCCCAGTTGGCCAGAACATACAGTCGGGCAGCCTCCTGGCCAAACCGGGCCGCCAGATCCTGACACAAAGGATCATGAAGGGTGCTGAGCACTGCCGTCGTTCCACTGGTGATGCCGCTTCCCACGGTTCTGCCCTCCACCAAAAGACACTCGATCCCCCGGGACTGCAGCTCCCGGGCACATAAAACTCCTGCCATTCCCCCGCCTATGACCAAAATCTCCGTGGACGTATCCCCGTCCAGCTGGGGAAACCGGGGAATCTTCAGCCCCTTTGTCCAGATCTCCTTCATCGCGCCGCCTCCTTGCTTGTTTCCCTTAGTATGCCACAGATGGAAGCAGGTATTTGCTCCTCCTGTGGAAAACTTTGGCTCCACCCCCCAGAATTCGACAGCTCCACCCATATTTCCCGTATATTCCCCCGGTTTCGGTTGACAATAATGTGGATATCCACCTGGGTACACATGAGTTTTGCACATTCTCCACAGGGTTATCCACAGAAGTTCACAGGGAAAAGTCTGGCGTAATGTGGAGATTTCTCCCCCTCTGGTTACAGTCTGTTAACATTTTGTTTCTATTTTCTATGCAAACGGAATTTGACATAATCTCTATGCAACCGTAACCCAAAATCCGCCGGATGAGGACAAGCTTCGGGCCAAAAAGGGGAAAGCCTGGCGAATTTCAAAAAAGATACGGAAAAAACCGCGTAAACACCACCGGGCAGCAGCATTTTCTTTACCTGCATCCGGGCAGCCACATCTCCTTTTCCCGCTCTGAGATCACTTCCGATTTTACTTGACATTTCCCCCATCTGCGGGTAGACTGATATCGAACCTTCCACATGATGACAAAGGAGAATCTGCTGTGTCTGATTTTGCCATTGTAACGGATACTGCCGCAGAGCTTCTGGAGGAGCTGTCGGTCAAACTGGACATTCACATGATCCCCATGGAGTTCACCATGAGTGGAGTATCCTACCAGCATGATGCCGGCTACCGGCAAATGGACGCCAAAACCTTCTACCGCCGCCTGCGAGACGGCGAGATGGCCACCACCTCTGCCATCAATCCGGGGCAGTATGTCGAGTACCTAACGCCAATCCTGGCCGGGGGGCAGGATGTGCTGCTTCTGGTCTTTTCCTCCGGCCTGTCCAGCACCTATCAAAATAGCCTCCTGGCCGCAGAAGAGTTGCGTGCCCAGTTTCCAGACCGGAAGCTCTATGTGGTAGACACCCTGGCCCCCTCTGGCGGCCAGGCATTGCTGGTCTATCATGCCGCTCTCCGGCGGCAAGAAGGCGCCAGTTTGGAGGAAACCCGGGATTGGGTGGAAGAAAACAAGCTCCATTTGGCCCACTGGTTCACCGTAGACGATCTGATGTTCCTAAAGCGCGGCGGCCGTATTTCTGCCGCCACGGCAGTGATGGGCTCCATGCTCTCCATCAAACCGGTTTTACACGTGGACGATGCCGGCCATCTGGTGAATGTCTCCAAGACACGGGGCCGCCGGGCTTCCCTCCGGGCGCTGGTGGACAAAATGGAGCAAACCGCCATTCACCCAGAAAACCAGACCGTTTTCATTGGCCACGGTGATTGTCTGGAAGATGCCCAGTGGGTGGCAGAAGAAGTCCGCCGCCGTTTTGGCACCCGCAGCATCTACATTGCCTACACCTGTCCCATCATTGGGACCCACTCCGGCCCCGGTACGTTGGCCTTGTTCTTTTTGGCTTCCCATCGGTAATATGTTAATTTATAATCATAGGACGGAATTTATACTATGTTCCAAAAATATCTGCTTGTCTTTCTGGTTTCCATGGTCCCCATGATTGAGCTGCGGGGGGCGGTGCTGCTTGCACCGGGATTGGGGCTGCCCATGCTCCCCTCCTACATTGTCTGCATACTGGGCAACATGCTGCCTGTGCCCTTCATTCATCTGTTCGCTCGAAAAGTCTTAACCTGGGGAGCAAATAAACGAGTAATCGGCCCCTTTTTTCAGTGGTGCCTGGTGAAGGGCCACCGGGGCGGAGAAAAGCTGAAGGCCAAGGCCGGCCGGGGGCTGTTCTTGGCTCTCATGCTGTTTGTGGCCATTCCTGTCCCCGGCACTGGCGCCTGGACGGGCACCCTGGCGGCCAGCTTTCTGGATATGGAGTTCAAGCCCACTGTCCTGGCGGTCCTGTCCGGCGTTGCCATTGCAGGCATCATCATGACCCTGGTAGGAACCGGCGTCTTTGCCGTGTTCTCCTTTCAATAGCACCTGATATGAAAAACCGAGAGGGAATTGTCTCAAAGTTCGTTTTGGGACAACCCTTCTCGGTTTTTTGTCTGTTTATTTTACCGGATGAAGTTGGTGGGCGTCCAGGGCTCCCGCTCTGGAGCCGGGATGGCAGCAGCCTGACGGCAACGAAGAATCCAGGCCAGGTTTCGGGCCAGGGTGCGCATGGTTTGCAGGCCCTCCTGATCCTGGGCCACCTCTTGAGGCGTGTTGCCATGCACCTGGTTCCAATACTGGCTGGTGGCCACCACCATGTTGTTCATACCGAAAAACATATTGAGCTGCTGGAACGCCGTTGAGGCCCCTCCCCGGCGGCAGGAAACTACAGCGGCAGCCGTCTTGCCTGCCAGTCGGCCCCCGGCAGCGTAGAACAGACGGTCCAGGAAACTGAGCAACTGGCCAGAGGCGCAGCCATAATACACAGGAGAACCCACCACCAGGCCGTCCCACTCATGGGATCTGGCCAGGAGCTCGTTGACACCGTCATCATATATGCATGCCCCAGTCTTTTTGCAGCTGCCGCAGGCGATGCAGCCTGGCACCGGCTTGTTGCCCACCCAGTGGGTCTCGGTCTCAATACCCAGCTCCTCCAGAGTTCTGCTTACCTCCCTCAGAGCGGCGGCTGTACAGCCGTCCTTGTGAGGACTTCCATTAATGAATAAGAGTTTCATACTTCATTTCCTCCTTACGATTAGAACGAGATAAAATTTCCATGGGGACGCGAACAGACCGGTCCGGGCCCAGCTCTTCCATCTCTGACACTGTTTTTCCAGAGGCCAGTTCCATGGCCAGACGGAAAACCGTTCTGCCATGGATCTCGGGCTGCATGGCCACGGTTCCCAGGAGCTTTCCTTGGGACACTGCGGTTGCTCCGGCAGCTGTGCCGTCGATCCCCACAATGTTGTGAAAATCCAAATTGGCCTCCTCCACCGCGTCGGCAACCCCCAAGGCCATGTCATCATTGTTGCAGATAACCAGCTCGACCTGTCCACCATACTGGTCAAGGTACCCGGCCATCAGGGCTTGGGCCTGGGTCCTGTCCCAGTTGGCAATGCCGCTGTCCAGCCGTTCCAACTCCAGGCCTCCGTCCCGGAGCGCCTGAATGGTTCCCTCTGTGCGGATCACCGTATCCTGATGGCGGCGTTCTCCCTCCATCATAATATATTGGATCACCCCGTCCCCATTCCGGTCCAACGCCTGCGGCTCCCGCTCCCAAAGGTCCAGAATGATTTGCGCCTCCAGTTCTGCCGACTGCCGGGCATCAGAACCCACGTAGCACAGCCGGTCCCATTTCTCCATATCCTCCGGTACCGGTTCCCGATTAAAAAAAACAATGGGGATGTCGGCCTCCATAGCTTTATCTATGATGGGCGCCGCGTTGGTCCGGTCCACCAAATTGACACACAGCACATCATATCCCAAGGACAAAAAACGCTCGATCTGCTGATTCTGGGAGATCTGACTGCCCTCGGCGTCAGCCACGGAAATAGACGCCCGCCAGGTCCCCTCCCGGCTGCTCTCCGCTGCCGCCCGATGAATTCCTTCGGTAATGGCCTCAATGAACGTATCGTCCTCTTTATAAAGCGCCAGGCCCACCCGGATCTCCGGCCGATTCTCCCCTCCGCCTCCTCCACATCCGGGCAAAAGCAGCGCCAGAGCGGTCAAAAGCGCCCAAAGCCGCTTGTTCATCTCTTTCATTCCTTTCTTAAGTTCCAATCGTTTACCCCATGGGAACCAGCTGCGCGGCATACGGAGGATCAAACATTTCCTCTCCTGTCACCAGAAATGGCGTTAGCAGCTCTGGAGGTTGATAGCGGCCGGACACAAGGCCAGCAGCAGCGGATAAGGTCAGGTATCCCAGGTCATATTCATTCACCGCCGCCAAGGCACAAATACGACCGGCTTCCAAAAGCTCCAGCACCGAGCCGCTGACACCCATTCCGTACAGAGGGGCTTCCTCCGGTAGCTTTTCGGCCAAGGCTGCCAAAGTACCGGCGTCCAAAGCCACCGCTGCTATACCCGGCTCCCAATCTAAAGAACCTGACCCCAAAATAGCGGTGTCCGTCACCACCCTGGCCTCCTTCAGGGCCTCCGTAAGCCCCTCCAGCCGCTGCCGGTCCAACTCTCCGCAGCCTGTGCGGAGGTAAATCCGGCAGTGCCTCGCACCGCTATCCACAATGGCCCCGGCCAGAAGGCTGGCCTGGGCCCGGCTGTCCACCGCCACGCAGCCAGCAATCGCCTCATCATGAACCTCAGACCCCATTGCTACCACCGGTTGGAGCACAGAATGATTCCGGAGATACTCTGTCAAAGCCTCTGCATCCAACGGAGCCACTGCCACAGCCTCCGCCCCGGAGGCCAGCTCCGCTTCCATGGCCTGTAGCTGGCCCGCCTGACCTGGGTTCTCATAGCGGTAAACATAGCGCAAGTCCACATTGTATTCCACCGCCGCTGCATCTGCCCCCCGGCGAAAATTCCGCCAAGCTGTCTCCTCAGAGCCATCCAAGAGCACAGAAAGGTGCAGAATCTCCGGCTCATCGGAGCCGGTCTCCTGCCACAACAGGAGCGCCAGCAGAGAAAGCACCAGTGCCAGGGCAAATACTGTCAAAATGGTTTTTTCCTGCCTGCTCATAAATCCTCCATCTCTCCATAGGGAATCGCCGGAAGGCGGAAGGTCACCTTGGTTCCCAAGTCTGGCTCGCTTTCAATGGTAAGGCCATAGCCCGGCCCAAAGTACAGTCGGATTCGACTCTGAACATTCTGTAACCCCACGCCAGAGCCCTTCTTCGCCCGGGGGGCAGCTTCCGGAGGCGCATTGGGGTCCAACAGCCGGGCCACCTGTTCCTCCGTCATGCCCAATCCGTTGTCCTTCACAGCAATCACCAGATCCCCATCCTGAATTGCTGCGTCAATGGTAATGAGGCCGGTTTCATCCATAAATTCCATCCCGTGGCAGATGGCGTTTTCCACAATGGGTTGGATCATCAGCTTGATGGTAGAAAGTCCCAGGGTCTCATCCTCGGCGTGAATCTGATAGTGAAATTTGTTCTTATAGCGCATTTCCTGAATGACCAGGTAGTTCCGCACATGCTCCAGCTCGTCCCGAACCGGAATGACGTTCCGCCCTCCGGAAAGACTAATGCGGAAAAACCGGGCCAGTGCCGTGACCAGGCGCACTGCCTCAGTGGGCTGTTCATTTTCTACCATCCAGACAATGATGTCCAAGGTATTGTACAAAAAATGGGGATTGATCTGGGCCTGAAGGGCGTTGAGCTCTGTCTTTCGCTTGGCCTCATGCTCCGCCGCAGCCTCCTGCGCCAGGCACTGCATCTGCCAGACCATTTTCTGCACCGATTCACCTAACTGGCGGGTCTCCAAGGCGCCACCTACGTAAATGAGAGCTTCCCCGTCCCCCTCCACCTGGCGGACAGAGACCTCCAGCTGCCGGATGGGATCTGTCAATTGTCGGGAGAGGAAGAAATTGGCTACTGTGAGCAGCAGGAAAAAGGCGGAGAAAATCACCAGAACCAGAAGAATCTCCCGGGCACTATCAAAGGTGATACCCGTCTGAGACACCACCCCCAGAATCCGCCAGCCGGTGTATCCGGCCGTTCGCACCAGGACGGCACAGCGCCGCCCTTCTATGACCTCCTCATAGGCCCCGTCCCCTTTCTCAGCAAGCACACGGTAGGCAGTCTCCTGCTTCCCATCCATACGCTGCAAAAAAGGATGGTACAGCAGGCAACCGTCAGAGTCTGTCAAATAGACGTAGCCGTTGCTTCCAAGGCTCACATGGCTAAAGAGCTCTGTCAGAGCACTGTAACGTAGCTGGATCAACAGAACGCCGGTCTGGGTGCTTTTTCCCCGGGTGAGCTCCACAGCCGAAGACAGAGGCACCACCCATCGGTAGCTCCCACCGTTGGAAAAAACATGCTGCACCTGAGGCTGGGAGAAATGGAGATTTTCCGGCTTTTCCACAGCGCAAGAAAACCATGGTTCCTCTTGAGGCGTAGCGTCTTTGCTCAACAACCCTGCCGGCGCCGTGGCCACCAAATTCCCTTGTGGATCGAAGACCGCAATGCTATCCACATATTCCGAGTGGGTATCGTAGAGCAGCATCAGCTCCCCCGTCAAATCTTCATTTTGCACATTCCGACCTTTCACCACATTGTAGCTACAGGAGTCCGCCAGGCCTAGCATATCCCGCAAGTACGTGCTAAGCGACTGTTCCACCTGCTCCATGACCATTTGATTTTCCGCCTGAATGGCGGTATTCAGCTGAGAGGAAAAGCGGAGGTACAGGGTAATTCCTGTGAGGAAAACGGCTATGATGGCGCTGGCTGTGAAGGAGAGGAACATGGTATACCGAATGGACGCCCTGCCCCTCCAAGCTTCCACGCGGTCTGTCAACTTTTTGGCCATATGGATCACTTCCTGAATTGGGTCGGTGAGATGCCAAACTGCTTCTTGAATACGTAGCTGAAGTAATTGGCATCGTCGTATCCCACCTTCTGAGCCACCAGATATGTCCGGTCATCGGTGGTCCGTAGAAGCTCCACCGCTCGGTCCATGCGCACGGAGGTGAGATACTGAATGCAGCTTTTTCCCGTCTCCTGCTTAAACAGATTGGAAAAATAGGACTGGCTAATATGCAGCTCCGAGCAAATGGTTTCCACCGAGAGGTCCGGATTTTGATAATTTGCCTGAATGTACTGCTTTGCGGCCTCCGCCAGATTCTTGGCTCCGCTGTTGCGCCGTTGGGCAAGGCTGGCCCTAATTTGCAAGCTCAAATTCAATAGCATCTCCTTGGCCTTCTCCAATGGACAATTGCGGTCCAGAAGGCGGCTCCAGAGAATGCCGTCCCGGGGTGTTTCCGTTTCATACCGCTGCGCAGTGCGGAACACAAAGCCCGCAATGCCGGCCAAACCGGCCGCATAGCTCCAGTCCCCCGGCTGCAACCCGTCCAGACGGCTCATAAGCTCCTCCAGAGCCGCGTCAATCTGCTCCTGGGTTCCATATTTGATGGCAAAGAGGAACCGTTCCTCCCGCCGCCGGTCCCAGTCAAAGGGCTCCCACTCCACGCTTTGCAGATCCCCGTAGTAATAGGCCCGGCCTTCCCCTGCAATGGCTTTGTATTCCACCGCCGCTAAGCTATCCCGCCGGGAGCCGGGCAGCTCCATAAAATTCCGGCAAGCCCGCCCCACCCCCACAGTCACCGTGGTACCCAAGGCTCGGAGAACCTGAGCACAGAGCTCCTCCGCCAAGCCTATGAGGCTTTCTGATGGGTCCGCGCTCCATCCTGTGATGGCAATGAGGTTCGGAGGATTCAAAATGGTCTCCAAGTGGCACAGTCCCAGAAGCCGGTCCGTCACCAGCTGCTGCAAAGACACCGGCAGCAGCTCCGCCGCCACAGCCGGCTGATCCGTGGGATGGGTCTCCATATGGAACATGACCACCGCCTGGTAGGGATCGTCCCGAAAAGCAGGTTCAAACCGGGCTGCCCCCACCTCCGCCTCCTCCCTCGTCAGATTGCCTCCAATGAGGGCATTCAGGTACTGCTCCCGCAACAGGGGAAGGCTCTGTTCATAGGCAGCTGTCAACCGGGCGATGTTTCGCCGCTGAGCGATTTCTTCATCTAAAGATTCCCGCACCCGGGTAAAAATCTGGGTCAGTTCCTGGGCATTCACCGGCTTCAGAATATACTCCACCACATTGAGCTTAATGGCCTCCTTGGCATACTGAAATTCATCAAAGCCGGAGAAAATAATCAGCTTCACGCCGGGGTGGGTCCGCATCAGGTGTTTGCCCATGGTAAAGCCATCCATAAACGGCATTTTAATATCTGTGAGCACCACATCCAAAGGCACAGACTCCGCCTTCTCCAAGGCGTCCTGTCCGTTTTCCGCTTCCAGTACCACCTGGAAGCCCAAAGCCTCCCAGTCCAGCTTCCGAATCATGGCCTGCCGGACCTCCTGCTCATCATCTACAATCATAATTCGATAGCGCCCCATGGCAGTGCCTCCGCTTTTCTTGATTCTTTTATTATACAAATAATCTCCCGGGGATGCAAGCCCCGGGAGATGGATGAAAACACAGTGGGTATGAAGCATGCTGCCCCACCTTGAGCAGATCAGGGCCCCGCCGGTGGGCGGAGCTTGGCGGCGTATTCATAAGCGCCCCGGTAATCGCCAGACTCCCGGCAGCAGGCCTCCAGCAGCTGCCAGATAGGAGGAGCCTCTTCCGGCGTTGCCTGAACCTCTGCACAGCGCAGAAGCTCCAATGCCTCCTGATATCGGCCCAAGCGGTAAAGAGCCTGCCCCTGGAGCAGGGACTGGTCTGGAACTCCCTCCAGCAGGGCCAAGGCCCGGGCCGGACAGTCCTGAGCCAGGCTGAGCCGAGCCAGCAGCACAGTCTCCCGGTCCCGGACCCACGCCTTTGCAGCCGGGAGGAAATCCGGTCCCCCAGCCAGCTCCGCCTCCCGCAGAAGGGCCCCCTGAACCAGGTCTCCGGCCGGAAAGGCGCACCGGGTCAAGGCTTCCCGTCCCCGGGCGGCCAAGCTCCTGGCATAGGGGAGTCTGCCCTCTGCAGCCGCCTGATCCGATGCCGCCAGGCACAGGATGGACTCTAGAAGGGCCGCAAGATCGTCATATGCCGATCCGTCCGGTTGGTAACCTTCCAATGCACGGAGCGCCTCACCCGGATCTGCGCGGATTCGGGCCTCTTGCAGCGCCAGCAAATTAGAGGGCGTCTCATCCAAAAAGTAGGACACCGGCCTACCCAGCTGCCCGGCCAAATACCGCAGGGTCTCCACTGAAGGCCCTACCCGGTCATGCTCCAGCTGGGACAGCTGGTTTCGGGTGATCTGGTCTCCGCAGACCTGCCGCTGAGACAGCCCCGCCTCTTCCCTGGCCCGGCGCAGCCGCTCTCCCATGGTCATAGTAAGCCCTCCTTTCTCCCCAGCCCCGGTCGCTTACCGCACCGAGCTCTCCAGCTGCCGGGCCGTCTGACCACGGTGGGCAATGGGCTTCCAAACCTTGGTCTTCCGGAAAACAGCCAGAATATGTAGGGGATACCAGGAAGCAGTGAACAATGGATAGAGCAAAATGGACTTCCACAGAGGCCGCAGCTTTCGCCGTCCCGCCAAGGCCAGGGCCAGTGCCGTCAAGGTCATGCCGCCCCAGAAGGACGCCAAGCTCAACGCCAAGGCCAGCCAATTTTCCAGAAGTACCGCCTGCGCCACCGCCCAAAGCCCAGGCAGCAAAGCCAGCACCTGGACCATAGGCATAGAGAGAAACACGGCGAAGTCCAAGCAGTAAAAGAAGTTCCGGGAGGGAACCCGCCGCCACAGCCGGGGCAGATAACGGCCTGCCACGGACATGACGCCGCTGCACCACCGGCGGCGCTGGACCAGGGATTGCCGGAAGGTCACAGGCTCCTCATCGTAAGTGAGCGCATCCGGAACCCACCAGACCCTGACCCCTGCCATGGCGCACTGCGCGGCAAACTCTGCATCCTCCGCCATGGTCTCGGTGTTCCAACCGCCCAGGCGGTCCATCAGAGCTTGGCTCACTGCAAATCCGGTGCCTACCAGCTTGGCAGACAGCCCCAGGTTTCCCCTGGGACGGTTGTACAGCAGGTTGAAGTTCTCAAAATACAGATCGTAGCAGCCGGAAATCCAAGCGTCGTGAGGGTTCATGGCCGTCTGTTTCCCCTTAGCGGCCTGGGCTCCTGCACAGAAAGCGTCATTCATCCGAGCCAGGAAATCCGGGTCCACCAAGTTGTCTGCATCAAATACGCAGTAAGCATCGTACCCTGCCTGCTTCAGAGCCGCAAATGCACCGTGTAAAGCATCGCCCTTGTTCCGGACCGTCCCAAGACAAGGCAAAATCTGCGCACCAGCTCGCCGGGCAACACCCTCCGTATCATCGGTGCAGTTGTTGGGGATGACATAAACATCAAAGAGCTCCCGGGGATAGTGCTGATCCAGAAGCTGCTGTACCGTCCGTCCAATCACAGCTTCTTCATTCCGGGCCGCCAATAGGACCGCAAACCGGGTCCGGGCCTCCGCCCTGGGTATTTTCCGCCGGGGCAGCAGGAAAAAAATGCTGATCACAGCCGTATACGCCGTGAAAATTTTCAAAATTAGGCTTAAGGCCTCTATCCAGTCTTCCATAGGAACCTCCTTCGGACATTTCCTCCCATGTACTTCTTGTCTCGTTGGAGATAGAATAGCGGAAATCTCATTAAGAATCAATGCAGAAGACCCTTAATTCTTTCTTAATTCGCCGATTGCCGCAGAAAAAGAACAGCCCAAGGGAAACCGGCCAACTCCCTTCCAGGAATTGGCCGGCATTGATTTGCCTCACATATGGGAAGTGTCCCATATAAAATCAGAGGAATTAAGCTTCAGGAGTCTCTGGAGCTGCAGGGACAATGTTCTCGCAGAAACGCATCAGAACCGTGGAAATCTGCGCACGAGTCGCGCCGCTCTTGGGCTGGAGATAAGTCACCGAGCCGTTGCTCACACCGTTGATGAGACCCACAGAATAGGCCCAGGACAGGCATTCCTTGGAATAGCCAGCAGTCTTATCATAGTCCGGGAAGGACTCAATTTCCTTCCGGGCAGAGACGTCTGCCTTCAGAATGTTCTCCGCATACCGGTAGAAGAACGCAGCCATCTGCTCCCGGGTCACAGAACTGTTGGGATAGAATTCCGTCTCCGTGACGCCGTTGACAATCCCCTGCTCATGGCCCCATGCCACAGCCTTCTCGTAGAAAGAGCCCTGCTTCAGATCCGCAAAGGGAGCCGCAGATTCAGGCTCGGGAGAGCCAGCCATCCGCCACAGAACCGTGACAATCTGGGCACGTGTGGTGTTAGTAAAGGGCTGGAAGCGGTTGTTTTCCATGCCGTTCATCAGCTTGTTCTTCAGGCAGTAGTCAATGCCCTTGTGAGACCAGTTGTCATCCTTCGGCATGTCGGTAAAGATGGCGCCGGGGCAGGTGTGGTAGGGAGCCGTCTTGGTCTCGCCGCAGCGGGTGCAGGTGTAGAGCTTCTCGCCCCAGGCTTCCTCGGTCTCTTCCTTGGTGATCCGACCGTCGTCCCAGGCATGGCCCAGAGCAGGGATGGTGCTGCTGGACTTCACGTGGCCACACTTTGTGCACACAATGCTGGAACGTCCTTCCTCTGTGCACGTGGGCTGGGGATTCACTACCTCTTTGTTGTAGTCGTGGCCCTTGTCGTCTGTACAAATTTCCACAGAAATTGTAAAGTCCTTGCGAATATTGCCCACAGACACTGTTGCTACACCGTACTGCTTTGCATTCAGCGTCAGGAAGCCAGCAAAGTCATCCACCTCCAGCATATCCGAGTTGGAGGTTGTAAAACTCGCAAAACGGTTGTCAGTGGTATTCTCCGGCCCAAACCGCAGAAAATAGTTGGTTACATCCTGGAAACCACGGGCGACACAAATCTTTGTCACTTCCGGATAATCCGACTGACCGGCATCGGCAAAGAAGCTCCGTGTCATGAGTACCGCGTTTTTCGTCACATATACATGATGCAAAACCACAGTATCCTCAACCACCTGGAACTCATCATCGCTGATGTCATAGCTGCTAAAATACACCACCGTGTACGTTCCAGCCTTCAGCTTTGCAGGATCTACATCGATGGAAATGGTATAGTAGCCAGCTCCAGAGTCAAAAGTACCCCAACTGCTTCCAACATAGCCCTTCTCGGTAGGTTCCGCTCCGGCATACAACTCCAGATTCCAATCCTGCTTGACAGACGCATCCGGTACGTAAGCAATGGCCTCCAAATGCATTTTATCGCCTACCATCCGGTACTGTTCCAAGCTGGAGGAATGTGGTACATATGTCGCATAACCAGAAGCTCTAGCGTCCATCGGTTCCACGGCCTCTTCCTGCAGCTTCTGCACAGACTCGACCTGCAGAGTCTGCGTCTCGTTGGCTTGGTGCTTTTTCAGCAGAGAGAAGTCAAGTTGATCCTCCACCGCCTGGCCGGCCAGCGCTGTGGGAACCGCAGCCAAAACCATGCACAGAACGAGGAGCATACAGGTAATACGTTTTTTCATAATATGTGCCTCCTATTATTTTTTGGGGATTGCTGATATCTGGACAGCGCGCCGCACCCGCATCCCTGCTCAGGGGGTTGCTGTTCCATTTATGAATGCGCCATTTTCTTTCTCGACCCGTTTCGATTATAAAGCAATCAGGCTGAAAAGTCAATACCCGCTCAAATCAATCTTCTTTTTTATGCTTTACTCCAGGGAACCTCCTGGAGCTTGCCAGTTTGGAAAAAATACAGCAGCAGCTTCTTCACCGGCTTGCCAAAAATCCGGCTTAGCGCCTGCCCATAAGTTTGGATCTGTCCGCCATAGCGGGCGGCCGCGGCCGCCTCGCCCCCAGGTCGGACCCGGTCCGTTTTGAAGTCCAGAACGGTGATCCCGTCTTCCTCCATGAAGCAGCAATCCACCACACCCTGCAGCAGCAGCTTCTCACCGGTCAGGTCCTCTTGCAGGATCCTGCCATCTGCCAAAATCGAGAACTTAAACTCCCGCAGCACATCCTGGCCCCTTTGCAGCCGCTGTCCCAGCTCTGTCCGGAAGAAGTCCCCAATCCACTGGCGGTTCACTGCCCGGGCCTGGCGGGCGGTCAGGAAGCCTTCCGCCAGCAGCCGGCTTAGCTCCGCCTCCACTCCCGCCTGGCTTCCGCAGGCCTCGTAGCGGAGGAATTGCATGGCCAAATGGGTGGCCGTGCCGATCTCCCGGCCTTCCAGGGGGCGCTGGGTCAGAAAGGCGGGCTGCCGCCAACGGCGCGTGCTTGCCAACAGAGGCTGCATCGCCTGCTCCGCCGCCTCCCGGTCCAGCTCCCGGCCCTTCAGCTGGGTGGCAGTCACCTTGGAGGGAGCCTGAACGGCAGACTGGTGGGGATACTGGAAGGACAACAGCGTCTGCACGTCCGGCAGCGGCTCCGGCTCCCTGTCTGGAGTCTGAAGCACCGGCGCCTCAAGCTCCTGTACCGGACCCCGCTGATGGAACCGGATCCTCCAGGGGCTCCCCCTCACCACTGTCTCCTCCGGCTGCCCTGCCTGGGCAAAAAGCTCCCCTGCCTCGGTACGCACCATAGCGGCCATGAGAATCCAGTGCCCCAGGCAGTCCGCCTCCTGGGACAGCGCAGTGTTGCTTCCCAGGGTCACCTGCCTGGCAATGGCCTCCAGCCGTTTGGTGAGATACCGGGAGGCGTAGGTCATAATCAGCATGTCCTTGGCCCGGGTCATGGCTACATACAGCACCCGCAGCTCCTCGGAGGTGTTCTCCTCCTGAATCCTCTGGGCAATGGCCCGCTTGGCCAAGGTGGGATACCGGCACCGGTTCTCCCGATCCAGGGCGCTGCATCCAATGCCCAGTTGGGCGTCCACCAGCACATTGGAGCGCAGATCCTCCCGGTTAAAGGCAGCAGAGAGGTTACTGAGAAACACCACCGGATATTCCAGGCCCTTGGATTTATGGATGCTCAGGATGCTCACTGCCTCTGGCACGCCCCCTGCTTCCTCCGGCTGGAGTCCCCCCTGGGCAGCCGTATCCAAAAAAGCCAGAAACTGCGCCAGATCTCTCCGCCCCCCCTGCTCAAAGGAAGCGGCAGTTTCATAGAGAAATTCCAGATTTCGGCGGCGCTTTTCCCCGCCGTCCATGGCAGCAAACACCGCCTCCATATGGGTCCTGGCGTAAATCTCCTCCAGGAGCCGGGTCAGATTCTCCAGCCGGGCAGCCTGGCGGAGGGATTGGACCAGGTCCAGGAATGCTCCCGCCTGTGTATCTCCTGTCTCCCCTGCCCGGGTCAGGGCCTCAAACAGCGCGCCCTCCGGGCAGGCCGCCCGGATGCTCCCCAGGTGATCCGCCGTAAATCGGAACACCGGGCTGGCCAAAACCGCCTCCAGAGGAATGTCCTGGAGCGGATTGTCCAGAACCTGGAGAAATGACCGGAGCACCGCCGCCTCGCCGGTGTCCAAAACGCTGCCCCCTGCTCCCGCAGACACCGGAATGCCACGGGCCTCCAGAGCCCTGCGGTAATGCCCGGCGCAGCTGCCTGGGGAACGGAGCAGGATGACAATATCCCCGGGTCGAACCGGACGCAGGTCCTCCCCCTGGCGGATCATGGCCGGCTCCCGCAAAAGGGCCTCAATTCGTTCCGCCACAAATTGGGCTTCGGCCTCATATTTCACCGCCGCCTCTCCCCCCGGCCCTGGCGTCAGCTGGATGCCGTGGAGCTCCACCGCACTCTGAGGAAGGGGACGGTGGGGGATCCCCTCCCGCAGGGCTTCCGCCTCCCCATACTCCAATCCGCCCACAGAAGCGGACATGGTGCACCGAAATACGTGGTTGGCCGCCTCCAGAATTTCACCGCCGGACCGAAAATTCTCCGACAAGAGAATTTTCCGCCCCTGCCCCGGCTCTGCCTCCCCGGCCGGAACAAATTCCCGGTATTTCTCCAGGAAAATTCCCGGGTCCGCCAGACGGAACCGATAAATGGACTGCTTTACATCTCCCACCAGGAAGCAGTTGCCCCGCTCTCGGGTGAGTGTCTCAAAGATCCGGTCCTGGACCTCGTTGGTATCCTGATATTCATCCACCATCACTTCCCGGAACCGCCGCCCAATTTCCCCGGCGGCCCGGGTTGGGCTGTCACCCAGCTTCCCCAGAAGCAGCTCCAGGGTCCGGTGCTCCAGGTCCCCGAAATCCAGCACCCGGCGGCGGCGTTTTTCCCCCTCATAGACCCTTGCGAAGTCCCGAACCAGCTGCACCAGACCCTGCAGGGCCAGATGGGACTGGTCCAGGTCAGCCAACAGTCTCTGGGAATCCACCGCAAAGGGGGCCTGGCGAGCTTTGACCCCTTCCCAGCAGGCCTTGCGCAAAGCCTTGATCCTCTCGGCCAAATCCGGGTCCCGGGGCTTGCGCACAGCTGCCAGGCGGCCAAAATCTGTGATCTGGTGAGTGCGGACCTCCTCCCAGGTGCGGCAAGCCCGTAAAGACTCCAGCTGTCGGAGATTTTCCTCCAGGGTGGGGCCATATTTGGGCCCCAGGTCCTCCTGGGTCCATGCCAGCTGCAGCGCACGGCGGAGCAGCTCCTCCTGGTCCGCCAGATATGCCTGGAGCCGGTCCATCAGATATTTGCCCCAGGTGGTCTGGCCTGCATCCCGGGCCTCCTCCTGCCCCTTCAAACAGCTCTCCAGCCAGGCATCCGGCCGGAGATGGCACCGGGCTGCCTCATAGACAGCCGCCACAATCTCCGGCACCGCATGGTCGTCCCGGCCAAAGCCCTGGGTATCCACAAAGGCCTGGAGCTGGGGACTCCCAGAGATGTTCTCATAGGCTGCCTCCAAAATTTCCTCCATAGCCCGCTGCCGCAGGCTCTGGCACTCCGTCTCATCCGCCACCCGAAAATCCCCGGGCAGCTCCAGAGCAAAGGCGTACTCCCGCAGCAGATCTCCGCAAAAGGAATGAACCGTGGAAATTTTCGCCAAATATAGCCGCTGCACCTGGCGCTGCAAGTGCCGGTTTCCTGGATTTGCAGCCAGCACCTCCGTCAGCTTCGCCCCGATTTTCCCCCGGAGCTCTGAGGCAGCGGCCTTGGTATAGGTGATGATCAGGAATTCATCCACATTAGCCGGGTCCCGGTCCTGGCAGAGGTAACCCATCAGCCGGTCTACCAATACCTTGGTTTTGCCGGATCCGGCAGCCGCCGCCACCAAAAGGGGCCCCCCCCGGTCCTCCACTGCAGCCTTCTGGGCTTTTGTCAAGGTTTCAGTCATGGCGCGTTCCCTCCTGTTCCACCTGCTCCCAGAACTCCTCTGCGCTCACCGCCCGGTAGGACCGGGGCTGGCCCCACAGGTCCAGGTGGCAGGCGCTGGCATATTCACAGTAGCGGCAGGCGTTGTGATTGCCCCTGCTGTAGGGGTTTGGCTCCACCTGGCCTCCTGCAATGCCGTCCACCAGACAGGCCAGAAGACGAAATACATAGCTCTTTAGCTGATCCAGCTGCTGTCCCGTGGCCAAATCCCCGGTAAGCGCTCCGGTTTTCCCTCGCTTCACCGGCAGGAACCGGGACTCCTCGCTCCCGTCCATAGCCTGCAGCACATCCTCGTCAAGAAGCAGCAGACCCTTCCGCCGTGCCTCCTTCTGCCGCAAAAGCCGGGCTTCCTGGGGCTCTACAGGCCCCTCCACCGGCAGCACCGCCGCCCGGGCCGGAAAGTACAGAACGCCTGCAGCTTCCGCACTGACCCCCAAGTAAGCCCTGCCATGGTCCTCCAGGGCAAAGAGATACAGAAGCATCTGCAGCCCCAGACCGTTCAGCACATCGCAGTAGTCAAAGTCCTTCCGACCGGTTTTGTAATCCACCACCCGAACATAGGTCTGCCCGTCCCGCTCATACAGATCCAGCCGGTCCACAAAGCCCCGGAGCTGGGCCGGCATGGCTCCGCCTGGGATCTCCACCGGGGGCATGGCCCCACCGGGGCCAAACTGGACCTCGAAGCCCGCCGGTTGGAACCGGGACTGGGCCAGCTCCTCCCACAATTCCCGGACCACGGCCCGGAGCTCCTGGAGGTTCCGTTCCAGAAGATAGTCCTGGCGGCTGGTCCGCTCTCCCAGGCCGGCAAAGTACTCCCGCCGATACCGGCCGGCATACTCCATGGCCAGCTCCTGGGTCCGCTCCAAGCTCACCCTGGAAAAGCCCCCGGCTTCGCAGACATCCCGGGCCGTATGCTCCAGAATGTAGTGCACAAATGTCCCAAACTCTGCCGGGTCTACCGTAATTTCTTTTCGCTCCCTGGCCCTGAGGCCATAGCGCATGAAGTAGGCAAACCGGCAGGAGGCGGCTTTATCCACCTGAGAAGCGGAAAGCCGTAGCCGCTCCCCGTAAAGCCCCCGGACCGTCTCTGGCGTCAAAACGCCCAGCGTATACCCGGCTCCTGCCCGAACCTGCCGCCAGGCCTCCTCCACCTCTGAAGGGACCTGGCTCTGGCCTGCCAGCCGGGCCCCGGCATCCCAAATGTCGGCAATCCGGTCCTCCGGTGGAAGATGCTCCGGCTCCGCCTCCCGGCCCAGCATCTGTGCCAACCGCCGAAAGACAGCAGCCGGTTGCCCTGCGCCGCAGGTGAGGCAAAGGAACCGGGCGGCGCCCCCTGCCACGGCATAAATCCCCGCCGTTTCCTGCTCCAGCTGCCGGTACAGGTCCGCTGTGAGGGGCAGGCCCAAATCCATCAGCGTTTTCCGCTCCGGCTCCGTAAGGACCATGCCTCCCGTCCCTGCCTGGGGCAGGAATCCCTCCTGAGCCCCCAGGAGATATACATATTGGGCCTCCTGCCGCCGCATGGCAGCCACGCCGCCCACCATAACGCTGTCCAGGGTCTGGGGGATGGTTCCCACCTGGTACTGGCTCAGGAGCAGGCGGAACAGCCGGGTGAATCCGTCCAGATCCCGGACTGTCTCCCCCAAAAGGGCCCCCATCTGCTCCATAGCCCCCACCAGAATATCCCAGAGCTGCTCCTGCTCCTGGGCGCCCCGGCGGTCTCCTGCTGCCTCAAAGGCAGTCGCCAGATCCTCCAGACGCTGAGGCGCCCGGATCTCCTCCAGAAAGGCATACAGGGCCTCCAGCTGCTCCAGGGTGTTCCGCGCCCCTGCCATGGTCGTTTGCATCCGCACCAAGGGCAGCACCCCGGTCTCCCGGCTCCGGTTCAGGTCCTCCAGGGCGGCCTCGTCTTCCGGCTCCCAGGGCAGTCCCAGTCCCCGGGGATGCCGGTCAAAGGGCTCCCTCCAGGCTTTTCCGCCCAGGCCCCAGGTAATGACATAGTTCTCCAACCGGTCACAGGCCGCCGGGTCCAGGGGAGAGAGGGCAGATTTCAGATACCGCAGCACCGGCTCCCGGTCCAAGCCCTCTACCACTGCCTCCAGAGCGGTGAGCACCGCGTTGGGGGCGGGCTTCAGAAGAATATCCTGAGATCCGGCAAAGTAGGCGGGAACCCCGTACCGGCCCAAAACCTGGCGCAAAACCGGCTCATACCGTGGGAAATCCCCGCACACCAGAGCCATATCCCGGTACCGCACCCCGGCCTGGGCTCTGCGGCGAAGCTCCGCCGCCACAAACACGCATTCCTGCCGCACCGTCTCCAGACGGGCAGCCCGGGCGTAATCCGCCAGGCCCGGGATGGGCTCCAAGGGCCCCCACAGGAGCGTCCGGCGCATGTTACCCCAGGGCGTTCCTACATCCGGATCCCGGAGACCCTGCTCCTGGGCCGGAATCCCGGCCTGGGACGCCAGGCGCAGCAGCGTTCCCGCCGTCTCCCCGGCCAGCTCCATCCCCGGGGTCTGGGAGCCCGGCCCATCGCAGACCAGGCTCACCGTCACAGAGGGAGACTCCTCAATGAGATGGGCCAAAACAGCCAGCTCCTGGGCGGTGAAGTCAGAAAATCCGTCTATGTAAAACACATGCTCCCGGGCAAAACTCCCCGCTTCCATCTGCTCCAGCAGCTTGGTCATCCGGTCTCTGGGGTCCTGGCCAAAGCCTGCACAAATCCCATCATAGGCCTCCAGAAGAAGCGACAGCTCCTCCAGCTTCTCCGCCAGGATGCCCTCCGACTGCCGGGCAGCTGCCTGTAAGGCCTCCCGGGTCACACAGCAGCTTTTAAACTCGTCCACCGCAGTCACCAGAGCCGAGAGAAATTCCGGCCTGGTTCCTACGGCTGCGTAGGCCTTCAGCCGGGGCCGCAGCTGCTCCACCGCCGCCGCCATGGCCAGCAGTCGCCCACCGCCGTCCAGAACCGGCTCTGCTCCGCCCCCCATCTGGGCAAACACACGGCCAGCCAGGCGGGTGAAGCTCAGCACCTCCCCATACCGGCTGGCCGTATCCCCGGCCCTGGCGCAGAGACGGCGCTCATAGTCGTGGGAGGCCTGCTCCGGAACCAGCAAAATCCGGCCTCCTGCCTTCCTGCTCACATCCTGAGCCAACAGGTCCAGAATCCGGTCCCGGTTGGTCCGCCAATTGGTTCCCAACATCAACTGAAGCATGGGTTCACCTCATTTCTGCATTGGTGCAAATCCCCTGTAGAGTCTGATTTCCGGGGAATGCGTCCTGACTACACACGGCTTTGGGCAGTCGGAAATCACGAATGAAGCCAGTTTTTGACCTGCCCCAGCCAATCCAGGAACTGAAAACGAATTTCGTATTCCCCTTCCTCCCGAGTGAGGGTTCCGGCCAGCTGGCTGGAGAGACCGGAGGCCTCTGCCGTTTCCTGGAAGCCCTCTGAGGAAGCGGGGACACACAAGGTGGGGAATACCACACACCACCAGTTGTGCCCCGCTCCTTCCCCGATGGTAACCCGCAGCGCTTCATAGAGCCCGGCAGGAAGCTGGAAGGTATCATACACCCGGGTGGGAAATTCCTCCAGGGCCAAGCTCACCTGAGCTTTTAGATGGGAACCGGCCTGCTGCAGCACCCGGTTAGCCGTGTCCTCCAATTCCCCCAGATGTTCTGCCAGAAACTCCTTGGCCTCCTGGGCAGAGTCCAGCTCTTCCATCACACCGTTTAGCTGCGCTACAATGGCGTCCCGCACCTGGAGCTTCAGGTCCTGGTCCTCCTGAGAGTCGGAATTGGCTACCACATGGAGGCGGACCAAATTTTCCTCCAGTGCCTTGCTGTCCCGCAGGAGGCCCGCCCCCCAGGTGAGAGCTCCCGCCGCCAGGGCCAAAATTCCCAACCGTCTCCAAAACCGCGCCATAAAAAGTCACCGTCCATCCGTAATTTCTCACAGTATGGACGGTAACCTCAAAAATTATACAGTTTTGGCAATGAAAACCTGGGGATAGTTGTCCTTCAGCATGGTGCAGATTACCGCAGCATACTCAAAAGAGGGTGCGATGGCATACACCGACGGGCCAGACCCAGACATGGCAAAGCCCAAAGCCCCATAGGAATTCATCAGAGACTTGATATAATTGAGCTCCAGGTGCTTTTCCGTCACCACCGGCTCAAAGACGTTGCACAGCTGCCCGGCTATGGCGCCCACATCCCCCTGGACAATGGCCGCCTCCATGGCGGTGTGATCCGGCCGCCGGGCAATGGCGGTCTCATCCAACCGCCGGTACAGCTCAGGGGTTGACACAGGAAAGTCCGGTTTGCACACCACGAACAGGGTCTCCGGCAAATCCGGCAGCTTCCGCAGCCGCTCTCCCCGTCCTTGGCACAGCACCGTGCCTCCCAGGGTGCAGAAGGGCACGTCGCTTCCCACCTCTGCCCCCAGCTCTGCCAGAGCATAGATGGAAAAAGGATAGTCATAGTGCCGGTTCAAAGCCCGCAGGACTGCAGCGGCATCGGCGCTGCCGCCGCCCAGGCCCGCCTGGGTGGGAATGCGCTTGGTGATTCGGATGGCCACGCCCTCCGGGTCCCGTTTGGCCGCCCGGCAGAACATCTCCGCCGCCTTCCAGGCCAGGTTGCTGCTGTCCTGAGGTACGTCCTCTTTGTCACAGGAGAGGGTCCAGGGCTTTGCCGTGCCCACCTCCACCTCCACATCATCCCGGATGGAGATGGTCTGCATCACAGACTGAATGTCATGGTAACCATCGGGCCGCTTGCCCAGCACATCCAGTGTCAAATTGATTTTGGCAAACGCGCCTTCGCGCAGTGTCACACTCACTTAATGGTTCTTCCTTCCAGGTAATATCTCTTCTCTCGGGCGTGGCCCATGGAGAAGGTCTTCCGAGGCAGAACGCCGTCGGCCACCACGCCCCGGAACAGCTGGCTCTTGGCCATCGCAGGAAGCAGGAAGCCAATGGCCCGGTCCTGACGGGCCAGGTTCTTCAGGTCCTCATCGCCGTGGATGTAATCAATCTTCCCGGGATGGGCCGCCAGATATTCATCCAGGAATTGCTGCAGGACGCCCACCTCCAGCTGGCTGCGGCTCCGGTCCAGGTACACCGTGCCGGTTTTCTCCCCAGCATACCAGGTGATGGGATAGCCATCCGGTGCGCACCAGGGCTCCAGTGCAGCCAACAGGGCCTCGGGGTCAGTTTCCACCACAACCCGGTGAATGGGCTCAAACTGCTGAGCCTCGTCGTGGATGTTCTCCAGCTCCACCAGGGCATACCGGGCGGGGTGGTTCGACAGATCCACCCCGGGATTTTGGGCCTTCAGCTCTTCGTAGCAGCTCTTGGCCGTGGCCAGGGAGTGGTTGCCGTCGCCCACAGCAAAAACCAGGGACGCGCCGGGCAGATCCTGGTATTTCTCCGGGCAGGCGGCGGTATAGGCGGTCAGACGGTCTTCAAAGGCCGCCGCCTCCTCACCGGAGACCAGGTAGCCAGTAATGTGGCCGCCGCCCTCCATGAGGTCAAAATCGTACAGCTTCGTCAAGCTCTCCTTCTTGGCCCCGATGGGCTCCAGCAGCACCTTCCGGTCGTCGTCACACAGCAGCAGAATATGGGGCAGCTCCAGGCTGGCGTTCCGCCGGACCCGCTGGCGGGGGGGGATACGCTCCGTCACCGTCCGCTCCGTGGCACGGACGGCAGAGGTGGAGCCGGGGTTGTAGTCATAAGCCTCCAGGTCCACCATGCCCACCAGGCCCTTGCGGACAGAGCCATTTTGGAGCGTCCGTTCCACATAGACAAACGAATTTTCATAAGTCCGGAACAAGCCGTTGGCCAGATAGGCCTCCATGGTCCGGTTGATCTCCTCTGTATGAGCTGCCTCCTGAGGAGTCCCCAGCTCTGCTTCCGGCAGAATCAGGCGCAGAGTAGAGGGGGCGTCCCCTGCGGTTTCGGCCACGCGGGCCCAGTAAGCGGGGTCAGAGGTAAACTGGTCACAGGCGATCACTGCCCATTTCTCCATAGAATCCACCTGGGGAATCAGAATGTTTGCCGGCAAAAATGCGTTCATCAAGCTCCAACCTTTCGTTTTATGTTCCCGGCCAAATCTGCGCCGGGTTTCCCGTTCATTATACACGATGTCCCTTAAAAAAGAAAGCATGATTCTGTGCCATTTTGCCAAAAAAGAGCAGCCTGTCCACCTGTTGCAGACAGGCATACCCATGGCACAGCTTTTTTACTTTCATACTGCCCATGCAGTCCCGCCACTGGACGCTGCACGCACGTTCTTTCCAATGCGGCGAACAGGCAGGCCTGCTGCTACAGGCATTTCCCAGCCCCGGCAGCAGGTCTGCCCGCACCCAAACTATTCTACCAAATCGACAAAATCGCTGTCCTCTCCATAACCGGCAGGGGGTGGGGTCACGTCCCGCTGGCTGCGAAGCTCCCCGATGCGCTGGAGGGCGGCGTCGATCCGGCAGATCTGCTCATCATAGGCCGGTCCGGATGGTGTGGCGGCGGCAATTTGATCCTGGTAATACAGCTTGCCTATGGCCTGGTAAGCGGACTTGACCTTTTCCTCCTCTGCAGCAATGGCAATGGAGAGCTTGGCGGAATTTGCCGCCCGCTTCGTGGCCGAGGCGGCAGTCTGGGCTGCACTGGCGGCCCGGTTCCAGAATTCATCAAAATGGCTCATGGCAGTATCTCCTTCCGGTTCAGGTTTCTCCTTGTATTATAACACAATTCCGGCCCGTCCGGTGACATAGGTTCCGTTTTTTTACAAAAAGTTTATGTTCTGAGCCAGGTCTGGAACCGGTCCTTCAGGCTTTTTTTCTCCTCAACCGGCACTTCCCCCGGTTGCTCCTCCGATGGGGCCTCCGGAGCTTGCCCAGCCGCCACCCGGTTCACAAAGAGGCCGCTTGGATCGTGCTTCCGCACAGCCTGCACCGCCAGAATGACCAGCGCCACCACACAGCCCACCGCCGCCAAAATCTGGCTCACCCGCAGGCTGGTGCCGGGAATGTATAAGCTGTCGGTGCGCAGGCCCTCAATCACCGCCCGGCCCGCTCCGTACCAGGCCATATACTGCAAAGCCGTCTGGCCGTCGTACTTCCGGCCCTTGGACAGGAAATGCAGAAGCAGGAAGCCCACCAGATTCCACAGCGATTCATACAGAAAGGTGGGGTGGACATAGGACGTCTGGCCCGTAACCGGGTTGTACAGGCCCATGCGCAGAAAGCTGCTCGTTTCTTCCCCAAAGGCCTCCCGGTTAAAGAAATTGCCCCACCGGCCGATGCACTGGCCGATGAGAAAGCCCAGGCAGACCAGATCCAGCAGGGCAAATACATTCAGCTTCTTCACCCGGCAGTACACCAGGCAGCCAAGGACTGCCCCAATAACACCGCCATAAATGGCCAAGCCCCCCTCCCAGATATACAGGCAGGAGATGGGGTTGGCGGCATACTGCTCCCAGGAGAAGGCGCAGTAATAGGCCCGGGCGCAGAGAATTGCGAAGGGAGTCACCCACAGGACCCCATCAATGACGTCATCTTCCCGGAAACCGAACTGGCGGCTCCGGCGGCAGGCATACAGCACCGCCAGACACAGCCCCAGGGCAATCACCAAGCCATACCAACGGATGCTGAAGCTGCCCAGGGTAATCCCTGTGGAGGGATTTAGAGAAATCCCCAGACCTGGGAAGGAAATTTCTGTATATGTGAGCATTGTCATACCTCCTGCTGGCGCGGCAGAACCACGGAAATGGCGCAAAGGTCCTCTCGCACAGTCTGCCGCAGAAATGCTTCCACTTCCTCCTTGGTGACGGCATCGTATTCCGCCGGGAAGGTCCAGAAGTCCGTGCCGGAAAAATGGGCCTGGCACAGGCGGAAGCAGGTGCTGTCAAAACTATCCAGGGCCCGGACCCGGCGGCCCAGGGCGGACCGCTTCAGCCGGTGGAACAGCTCCTCCTCCACCCCCTCGGCAGCCAACCGGCGCGCCCCGGCGCAAATGGCGTCCCGGACGGCCTCTGGATTCCGGCTGTCTCCGCCACAGCTGAGGAGGGCCACTCCGGGCATGTCTTCATATCCGGCAGCAAAGGAGGAGTCGATGAGCCCCGCCTGGTACAGCTCCAGATACAGCCGGGAGGACTCCCCCATCAGGGCCTCCGCCGCCAGGTCTCCTACCAGCTCCTGGCGGGCGCCTGCCGGTCCAAAGCCGGGCCAGGGGCACTTGAAGCCCATCTGGAAGGTGGGCATGGCCACATCCATCTGCCGGCAGGTACTGGAGGTGCAGCACCCCGGCTCCTCCGGCGGCCCGTAGTCCCGCACCGGAAGAGGGCGGCGCTCCTGAGGCAAAATCCGCTCCGCCGCCGCCACCACCTGGGCCGGGTCCACATCCCCCACCACGCAGAGCATCATGTTGGCAGGATGGTAAAAGGCATCATAGCAGCTCCGGAGAATCTCCGGTGTAATGGCCTCAATGCTCTCCACAGTCCCGGCAATGGGCACCCGGACGGGATGGTGGCGGTACATGGCGGCAAACAGGTCCTCATAAACCTGGCTGTCCGCGCTGTCCTCATACATCCGGATCTCCTGGGCGATAATCCCCCGCTCCCGCTCCACAGATTCCTCGGTGAAATAGGGGGTGGAGACAAAGGTGAGCAGCAGCTCCAGGCAGGCCTCAAAATGCTCCGTACAGGTGAAGTAGTAGGCCGTCATGTTATAACTGGTAAAGGCGTTGGGATTGGCGCCCAGGGCGGAAAACTCCTGCATCACGTCCCGGTCCGGCATCTCAAACATCTTGTGCTCCAGGTAATGGGCCACCCCCGCCGGGGTATCATAAGCCCGGCCCATCCAGGTAAATCTGGTATCCATGGAACCGTAATTGGTGACAAAATAAGCGCACTTTTTGGCAAACCCCGGCTTTGGCACCACGCATACGGGTAGTCCGTTGGGCAGGGTGGCTGTCACCGCCCGTTCGTCCAGCTGGGGATAACGCTGTTCCTTCATACCTTGGCCCCCTTCAGGAAAAAGATGGTGTCCAGCTCCACCTGTCTGGCCGCCCAGGCGGCGTCAGCCACGGTGACTGCTCGGACGGCGTCCCGGTAGCCCGTCCGGTCCAGGGGGAACCCGCTCAGCAGACGGAACAGGGCGAAGTCCTCCATCCGTCCCGGGGCGTCGGGAATGGTGCGCAGGCTGGAGCAAATGGCCTCCTGAGCTGCCTTCAGCTCCTCCTGGGTGATCTCTCCGGCCTGGCAGGCGGCCAGCTGCCGGAGGATCTCCTCCTTGGTCCGCTGGTAGTTGCAGGTGTCAATGCCGGAGGACACGGTGAGGATGCCCTTGGCTCCATAGACGGAAGAGGACGCATAATAGCACAGGGACAGCTTCTCCCGCACGTGGAGAAACAGCTTGCTGGTCAGGTCCCCGCCAAACAGGGCGTTCAGGACCATCAGTGCCGGAAAACCGGCGTCCCGGGTGGTAATGCCTGTGGTGAAACCCATAGATAGCTTTCCCTGTGTTAAGTCCATGGTTTCTTCCAAATACTGGGGCTCCCCCCGCCTGCCCATGGAGGCAAAGGGCAGAGGCTCCGGGGTCTGGCGTGGCAGCTCCTGCAGCACCCGGCGCAGCAGCTCCGCCACCGCCTCCAGGGGAGCGCTGCCGGCATAAAACAGCTCCACCTGGGAGGTGCCCAAAACCTGCCGGTAATGTCGGTACAGCTCCCCGGGAGTTATGGCCGCCACATCCTCCGGCTCTCCCAGCCGGGGGACGCCGAAGCCGTCGTCCCGGCACATGGCCCGGAGCATCTGCTGCCCGGCGTAGACCCGCTTGTCATTGAGGGAGGTCTCTATGGTGCTGATGAGGTTTTCCTTCTCCCGCTCCACATAGTCCGGATCCAAGGCGCCCCCCACCAGCCGGGGCCGGAGAAGCACCTCCCCCAGCAGCTCCGTCATAGGCTCCAAAACCCGGTCCCCCTCCAGGGCAAACCGGTCCTCCAAAAAGCTGAGGTAGAAGCCCCAGGTCTGGATTTCCCCATTCTTCCGCACCAGAGGCCCCAGGCTTGCGCCATACAGGCCGTCCAGCGCCTGGGAAATGCTCTGCAAATCCGGGTGTACATCTGTACCCTGGATCAGCACGTTGGCCAGGAGGGCATTTTTCGCCGCCTCGGACCGGCACAGAGGCCGGAGAAAGCTACAGCTGAGGCAGGCGCTTTTAAACCGCCCGGTGGTTACGCCCCGGAGGCTCACACCGGGAAACAGCTCGATTGTTTGCTCCATAGACTCCATCCTTTATTTTCATTGCAGCAGGATAGCCCTGCGTCATAATTCCATTATATACCAATTCTCCAAAAAGGGAAAGGGGCGTACGGGACTTTTCCAAAAAAATCCCCACGCCCTGTCGGAATTTCCCTCTTGGTTTCATATTCCCATTTACCCGCCGTCTATTCCCCGCCCCCAGGTGGGAAGGCTACTACATGGCCTCTTACACCATCTCCTTCCGCACCGCCGCAAATCTGAAGGCGAAACGCACGACCTTACCCTTTTGCACTGACGGGGGCGGCCTCCCGGGCGCGCCGGCAGAAGAGGCCGGCTGGTTGCCGGAGCCCCAGGCGAATTCGTACCGGCCTGAGAGTCAGCCCGGATTTGCCGGAACCGTAACAGGTCCCGGAGCGTTCTGCCGCCGGTGTGTCAAGGATGCCGCACCCTACCGCCTCGGGGGCAGACGGAAGTAGGGGCGTCTCAATCGATCCTGTCCGACAGTCTTACGGTCGCAACATAGTCCCTCCCGTACTCCTGCCTGTCTCAGCAAATCCCAAAGACAAACTCCGTCACCGATTCCTTCCGCTCCCCGGCCTTTACCAGGGGACTGGGCCACCCGGGATGATTGGGGCTGTCGGGGTAGAACTGGGTCTCCAGACAAACGCCGCTGCCCTTGCCATAGACTCTGCCGCCCTTCCCCCGGGCCTCCAGGAAGTTTGCGGTGTAGACCTGGACGCCGGGGCAGTCGGTGTACACCGTCAGAACCCGGCCCGTCTCCTCACACACCAGCCGGGCAGCAGGGCCTTCCCCTGGGTCCAGGACAAAATTGTGGTCAATTCCCCCCTGAGGAGCCAGCAGATGGTCCTCCTGGTCCAGCTTCAGGGCCTTGGGCCTGCGGAAATCCAGAGCCGTTCCCGCCACCGGCAGAAGGCGGCCCGTGGGGATGGAAGCCGCATCCACCTCCGTAAACCGCTCTGCCCGGAGCTGCAGGGTCTGCTCCATGGCCGCCTCCGGCCGCTCCTCTCCCGCCAGGTTAAAGTAGCTGTGATTGGTCATATTAAACACTGTATCCCGGTCAAAAACACCCTGGTAAGTAATTCGCAAACGCCCCTCGGCCAGGGCATAGGTCACCTCCACCCGTCCCATCCCGGGGAAGCCCTGGTCTCCCTCCGGCGTCTCCAGGGCCAGGGTGATGGCGCTTTCCGTCAGACGGTCCACCATCCACATCCGGTGGAACCAGTACTCCGGCCCACTGTGGAGGTTGTTGGGTCCCTCGTTGGGGGTCAGGCATACCCTTCTGTCCCCCACCGGCAGGCAGGAGCCGCCCACCCGGTTGGCGTTCCGGCCCACCGTAGCACCCAGGCAGCCGCTGCCATGCAGGTATTCCCCCGCCGTGTCAAAGCCCAGGACCACATCGGCCAAATGTCCCTCCCGGTCCGGTGCCAGCAGACTCACCAGGGTCGCTCCAAAATCCGAAATCCCGGCAGTGAGGCCACCCCCACATATGGTGTACAGATGGGCGGTCTCTCCGCCCGGCAACGTGCCAAAGCTCCGTGTCATATTCCAAGCTCCTTCGCTGAAAAAGTGATATTCCGGCCTCCCGAATGCGGCAGGTACCTGCCCACATTATACTGGAACGCCCCCTGAAATTCAAACCCCAATCCCAAAAACCGGACGCTTTTCCGAATCTTTCCCTCCCGGTGATCTGGAACGCTGCTGTGTCAAAAAAATCACAAAAAGTTCCAAAAATCCCAAAACACAAAATTTTGTGTTTTGGGGCTTGCAAAAAGCACAAGATGTAGTATAATAAAAGCCGCTACCCACCAGAACCGATACGCCGGACTCGTCCCGGCATAGCATACGGAAAACGCCCCCAATGGTACAGCAGAGAGGAGAAACCCCTATGAAGATCATCAAACGCAACGGTGCAGAGGCCGCCTTTGACATTTCCAAAATCGAATCCGCCATCACCCGGGCCAATGCCGCCGTGGCAGAGCAATTTCAGATGACTGCCACCCAGATTCACCGGATTGCTGAAAGCGTGGCCCTCAGCTGCCAGGAAATGGGCCGCAGCCCCGCCGTCGAGGAAATTCAGGATCTGGTAGAAAAGGCCATTATGGCCCACGGTGCCTTTGAGGTGGCCAAACAATACATCACTTACCGCTACACCCGGAGCCTCATCCGGAAGTCCAACACCACCGATGACCGGATTCTCTCCCTCATCGAAAGCAACAACGAGGAAGTCAAGCAGGAAAACGCCAATAAAAACCCCACGGTGAATGCCGTTCAGCGGGATTACATGGCTGGCGAGGTCTCTAAAGACATCACCCGGCGGATTTTGCTGCCCAAAGAAATCGTGGAGGCCCATGAGGCCGGCATCATCCACTTCCACGACTCGGACTATTACGCCCAGCACATGCACAATTGCGACCTGGTAAACCTGGAGGACATGCTGCAAAACGGCACCGTCATCTCCGGCACCATGATTGAAAAGCCCCACTCCTTCTCCACTGCCTGCAACATCGCCACCCAGATCATCGCCCAGGTAGCCTCCAACCAATATGGTGGCCAATCCATTTCCCTCACCCACCTGGCCCCCTTCGTCCAGGTGAGCCGGGAGAAGATTCGGGCCGCTGTGGAGCGAGAGCTTCGGGAATTTCACGTCTCCCCCGCCCCAGAGATCATATCCCAGGTGGTAGAGGAGCGGCTGCGAGAGGAGATCCGCCGGGGCGTCCAAACCATTCAGTATCAGGTGGTCACCCTCATGACCACCAACGGTCAGGCCCCCTTCATCACCGTGTTCATGTACCTGAATGAGGCCAAAAGCGAGCAGGAAAAGAAGGACCTGGCGGTGATCATCGAGGAAATGCTCCTGCAGCGGTGCGAGGGCGTCAAGAATGAAACCGGCGTCTGGATCACCCCCGCCTTCCCCAAGCTCATTTACGTCCTGGAGGAGGACAACGTCCGGGAGGGCACACCTTACTGGTACCTGACCCGGCTGGCCGCCCAGTGCACCGCCAAGCGGATGGTCCCCGACTACATCTCCGAAAAGAAGATGCTGGAGCTGAAGATCGACAAAAACGGGGAAGGCCACTGCTACACCTGCATGGGCTGCCGCTCCTTCCTGACTCCCTATGTGGATGAAACCGGCAAGCCCAAGTACTACGGCCGGTTCAACCAGGGTGTGGTTACCATCAACCTGGTGGACGTGGCCCTGTCCTCGGGCAAGGATCAGGAGAAGTTCTGGAAGATTTTCGACGAGCGCCTGGAGCTGTGCCACCAGGCCCTCATGTGCCGCCACAACCGACTCAAGGGCACCCTCTCCGATGCTGCGCCCATTTTGTGGCAGTACGGCGCATTGGCCCGCCTCCAGAAGGGCGAGCCCATTGACAAGCTCCTGTACGGCGGATACTCCACCATCTCCCTGGGCTACGCCGGGCTGTATGAGTGCGTAAAGTACATGACCGGCCACTCCCACACCGACGCTGAGGCCACCCCCTTTGCCCTGTCGGTCATGCAGCATATGAACGACGCCTGCGCCAAATGGAAGAAAGAGCACAACATCGACTTCAGCCTCTACGGCACTCCCTTGGAATCCACCACTTACAAGTTCGCCAAGTGCCTCCAGCAGCGCTTCGGCAAAATCCCCGGCATCACAGACAAAAGCTACATTACCAACTCCTACCACGTCCACGTGTCTGAGCCCATCGACGCCTTTACCAAGCTGTCCTTCGAAGCGCAGTTCCAGCGCCTCAGCCCCGGCGGCGCCATCAGTTACGTGGAGGTCCCCAACATGCAGAGCAACATCGATGCCGTGTTGGAGGTCATGCAGTTCATTTACGAAAACATCATGTACGCTGAGTTGAACACCAAGTCCGACTACTGCCAGGTCTGTGGCTATGACGGAGAAATTGAAATCCAAGAAGATCCCGATGGCAAGCTGGTCTGGACCTGCCCCCAGTGCGGCAACCGGGATCAGAGCAAAATGAACGTAGCCCGCCGCACCTGCGGTTATATCGGCACCCAATTTTGGAACCAGGGCCGAACCCAGGAGATCCGGGACCGGGTCCTCCATCTGTAAGCCGCCTCAAATCCCATATCAAACTGGCCGCCTTCCCCACATGAAGTTCTCCCTGTCAAGTAAACACGGAAACCAAGGACTTATTGAAAATCGTGGAGTCCCGGTATAAGCAAAACTCCACGATCTTCTGTTCTCAATTTGACATCCCGGGATGGCCGGAGAAGCTGTCTGACCCGCTTCTGGCAGATGCCATTTGCGGCCGGAGCGTCCACGATGCCTATACCGTGGTAATTGGCGGCAGGAGTCTATGCGCAAGCAGAAAGGTCTGCAGGAAATCTGACATCTGCGAGGGCTCGATTCCCTTTTGCGATAGCTGCGGAGAGCTTATACGAACCCAAACAAGACGCTGGGACACACTGATAACACCTTAGCGGCTCAACCCTGGCCATACGCAACCTGTGCGGTGGGACTGCTCAATCCAGGCGGTCCCATTGCTCCATCTCAGCGGAACCGCTGCTCCATTTCGCCGGTGGAGGTGATTTTCACGGGCGGCGTACGCATTTTGCTACATTTTTGTTTATACTCCAATCTCTCAGTAGTGTCACGGGTTATGGGTGAATTATTGTTCAGCTTTATTAGAGATTGATTTTTGAGGGCAGTTAAGCCCCCCTCTGCAATCTATTTCTAATAAAGCTGAACAATAATTTGCCCATAGCTCTTGATACTACTGCATATTTTCCCGTCACAGCAAAAGCCGCCCAACAAAAAAGAGAACACCTTCCGAAATTTCTTTCAAAAAATGTTCTCTTAACAGCATGTGCCGTATTGCATGTTAGCCTGACAACAATGCATCCTACGCCGTAATTCTTCCTATTGATGCAAAAATTGTTGTCGAATAAGATTTGAGTTGCCGGAAACCCTTGATTTTACTGGTCTTTTCCGCCGATGGGCTTCATCGTGGGGAACAAAATAACCTCCCGAACGCTATCCTGGCCGGTCAGGAGCATGACACACCGGTCGATTCCGATGCCTAAGCCACCTGTGGGGGGCAGACCATATTCCAGGGCTGTGATATAGTCTGTATCCATCATACCAGCCTCTTCGTCTCCATGCTCCCGCATCTCCACCTGCTTCTGGAAACGGGCCTTTTGGTCTATGGGATCGTTCAGCTCTGAGAAGGCGTTGCCCATTTCGCTGCGGCAGATGAAGAGCTCAAAGCGCTCTGTGAGTCTGGGGTCCTTGGGGGACCGCTTCGCCAAAGGCGACACATCCACAGGGTGCATGGTGATGAAGGTGGGCTGCACCAGCTTCTCCTCCACCTTCTGGTCAAAGCACTCATACAAGAAATTGCCCCAGGTGTGGTCCTTTTCCGGCCCCAGTTCCACGCCCACCGAAGCAGCCAGCGCTTCCGCTTCTGCATCCGTGGTAACAGACATAAAGTCCACACCCAAGTACTTCCGCACAGCCTCTGCCATGGTCATTCTGGGCCACCCCGGAGTCAGATCTACGTCTTCGCCCATCCAATGCATCTGATATGTGCCCAGAATCTCCTTGGCCGCCCCGGAGAGCAGGGCTTCAAACAGATCCATCATATCGTGAAAGTCAGCATACGCCTGGTACAACTCCACAGTCGTAAATTCCGGATTGTGCTTGGGGTCCATTCCCTCGTTCCGGAAAATTCGCCCAATTTCATAAACCCGGTCCAAGCCGCCTACCACCAGCCGCTTCAGATGCAGCTCCGTGGCGATTCGCATATACATGGTGATGTCCAGGGTATTGTGATGGGTGATGAAGGGACGGGCTGTAGCGCCACCGGAGATGGTGTTGAGCACCGGGGTCTCCACTTCCATATAGCCCCGGTCATCCAGGAACCGGCGAATATAGGAGATGAATCTGGAACGAATTTCAAAGGTACGGCGCACTTCGGGATTGACAATCAGGTCCACATAGCGCTGGCGGTAGCGGGTCTCCAGATCGGTGAGGCCGTGAAACTTCTCCGGCAGGGGCAGCAGGGCCTTGCTGAGCAGGGTCGCCTCGTGGACCCGGAGAGAAATCTCCCCCTTTTGGGTGCGGAATACATCCCCCTTGACCCCCACAATGTCGCCGATATCCATTTTTTTAAACCGGTCATAAGCTTCCGGGGTCTCCATTTCGTCCATTCGGACGTAGAGCTGAATTCGGCCGGCATAATCCTTCAAATCACAGAACATGACCTTCCCCATGCCGCGCTTGCTCACAATGCGGCCCGCCAAGGAGACGGTTTTGCCCTCCATGGCCTCAAAATGGTCCTTGATCTCTGTGCTGCAAGAGTCAAACTCAAACTTTGTCTGGACAAAGGGGTCCATGCCTTCCGCCTGAAGCTGCGCCAGCTTCTCCCGGCGGATCTGGACCTGATCGCTCAAAGACATCTCAGATGCGGGTACAAACTTTCCCATAATAACCTCTCAAATCTTGCTGTTCTATAGTATTATCTCGTCACGCTGAGGATTTTAGCTTCAAACCGGCCGGCAGGGGCCTCCACAGTCACCACTTCCCCGGGACCATGGCCCACAAGAGCCCGCCCAAAGGGGGAATCATCAGACATTTTGCCCATCATAGGATTAGCCTCCTGAGAGCCTGTAATTCGGAACTCCAGAAGCTCCCCGGAAGACAGATCCTGAATCTGCACCGTACAGCCCAGACCAATGTGACCACTGGCTTCGTTTTCGTCTTCAATGATCACCGCATGGGCAAGGATATCCTCAATTTCCGTGATACGGCCAAACAGCTTTGCCTGCTCATTTCTGGCCTCGTCGTATTCACTGTTTTCAGACAGGTCGCCCTGGGAGCGCGCTTCTTTAATATCCTCTACTACCTCCTGCATCCGGGTAGTTTTCAGGTAATTCAGTTCCTCTTCCAGTTCCTTGACTCTTGCAGCGGTTAGCTTGAATTCTTTCGCCATAACAAATCGAGCCCTTTCTTCGGATTTGCATCCACAAATTTCAGTTTCGCCTGTGATTATAAGAGATTTTCTCAGGTCAGTCAAGTTCTATTTGTGAAATTGACACAATCAACCACCAAACCGGCCCTTTGCCCAACCTGCAGGACACTTTCATAGACTAAGAGGCGTGGGCGCCTCCGAGGGCCCCCTCTCTGGGAAACGTAGCGGGCGGCCACCTTAGGCAGCCTCCTCCAGTGCAGCAACTGCCGCCTGGAGCTGTAGATCTTTCTCCCTCTCCAAGATCCCCTGGTCGAGCGCATCGGAGCTCTCCTGATCCAGCTTGACCGGCACATCCGGCATAACGCCGACACCAGCCAGGCTTTCTCCCTTGGGCGTAAAGTATTTCCCCGTGGAAATGGCCACCGCAGAGCCATCTACTAACCGAAAGGTATTTTGATAATATCCCTTCCCAGTGGTTTGTTCGCCCACCACCACAGCCGCGTCATATTCTTGCAAGGCGGCAGCAAAGAACTCCGCAGCGGAATAGGACGACTTGTTGGCCAGCACGGCCATGGGTAGATCCACGCACTGGGCATCGGAGTAATCCACACTGGTCTGACCATCGTAGCTCTCCCTTCGGAACAAGGGTCCTTCAGGCAAGAGATAGTCCAAGATCTTTACCAATTCGGTGGTGTACCCACCGGGATTGAAACGCACGTCAAAAATGAGGCCCTTCGCTCCCTGCTCCATCAGCGCATCAATGGCTTCCAAAGTCTCCTCTGACGCTCTGGCTTCAAAGTTCTCAATGGTGACGAGTCCATAGCCAGAGGGCAGCATCTCATAAGTCGCCACCGGTATTTCAACCCGCTTACGGGTGACGGTAAAATCCAGCTCCTGGCCGTTACGATTTACCGTGAGGACCACAGTACTTCCTTCCTCTCCCCGAACCCAGGGTGTTACCTCTTTCAGTTCGATACCCGCACAGCTTTTCCCGTCCACCCGGATCAGTACATCATGAAGTTGAATACCAGCCTCTGCGGCGCCGCCCCCTTCCGTGAGCTCAGTCACCTCCAGGCCAGACCCATCATCCTTGCGATCCATGGTGGCTCCCACACCCACATAGATATTTTCCGTACTCTCCACATGGGCCTGATATTGGGATGCCGGAATATAATAGCTCCACTGGTCCCCCGTTGCCTTTACCATAGCATAGGCAGCAACGTCCTCCAAAGTAGTCGTATTCGCATCTTCCACAAACCGATTTTCAATGATATCGAGCAATTGATAGAGCTTCTGGTCCTGATACTGTACATCGTCAACGAAAAGAAACGAAATCAAAAACGCGCCTAAAAATGCTGCTGCCAGATGAGTTACTATCATCCAAATTTTATCCAGATTCTTCCAGTACATACTGATCACATCCTAAAAAAGTCTGACAAAGGCCGTCCCAAAATAGCGCTTTGAGACAGCCTCTGCGGCAGGGTTAAATATAATCCATCGGGTTCACTGTGGAACCATTGTAATAGATGGTAAAATGCAGGTGAGCGCCTGTAGACCAGCCGGTGCTGCCCACATAGCCGATGATTTGACCTTGAGAGACATACTCCCCGGCGTAAACCACGTAATGAGTCATATGCCCATATAAGCTGGAATAGCCGTCACCGTGGTTGATGGTGACATAGTTGCCGTAAACGTCGCTGTATGTAGCCGTTGTAACGGTTCCGCTGCGGGTGGCGTAAATCGGGGTGCCCTCTCCTGCGCCCAAGTCCACGCCGGTGTGGAAGCTCCAGTCTCCGGTCACCGGGTGTACCCGGTAGCCATAGGCACTGGTCACCGGGACGCGATAAGGCAGTGGGTACAGCCAGCCAGAAGAAGACGGGCTGCCGCCCTCATTGCTTCCGCTGCCACTTTCGCTGTTTCCGCCCCTATTTTCCTCCTCTCTGCGCTCCTCCTCTTCTTGCCGGCGGCGCTCCTCTTCTTGCCTTCTGGCCTCTTCCTCCTGTGCCAGGGCATCGGTATATTCCTTCTCTTTCTGGGCAATTTCATCGGTCAGAGCCGCTTCCTTGTCCTCATACGAGGCATACAGGCTATCCAGCTTGGCTGCGTCAGCCGTAAGCTCCGCTAAAATTTCATTTGCCTCTGCGCTCTTTTCATCCAACTCCGCCTGGCTCTCCGCCAAAGCTGTTTTTTGGGCATCCAGCTCGGACTTCTCTTGGGCAAGCTCGGCCTGCGCCGTTTGAATCTCCTGGGCAACCTGATCCAGCTCCGCCAGCATTGCCTGGTCGTGGGCTGCAATCTCCGAAATTTTGTTAATGGTGTCCAGCAGATCCGTAAAGCTGTTGGCCCGGAAGAGGACGGACCAATAGGAGATTTTACCACTCTCCTCCATGGTGCGGATACGAACCCGGTACTGCTGATTGAGCTCGGTCTGCCGGGCCTGGGCATCGTCCAGTTCCTTCTGCTTTTCTGCAATCAGCTGGTTATAAGTTTGGATCTGGGCGTTTAAATTGTCAATCTCATCGTGAATCAGTTTGATTTCCTGATCAATGTCCTTCTTTCGGGAGACTACGTCCCGGGTATCCGAGGCATTGCTGGCTTGCTGCTGAGCCAGTTCGTTTTTGGCCTGTTGAATCTCCTGGGCCTGACTTTCCAGGCTGTTCAGCTCCTCTTGAATTTCTGAAGAGCTGGCAGCAAAGACTGTCGCCGGGATCAGGCTCAAAATTAGGGTCAGGATCAGAAAAAACACCATACCCGCAGCCACAATACTGATTAGTTTTTTTCGCTTCATCGTTTCATGATCTCCTTTGCAACGAGCCTTACACGTCCAGGAATCTTCGAATGGAGGTAAAGCTGCCAAAAATACCAACAAACAGTCCGGCAGCGCCAAAGGTCCCCATCATGGGCCAAAGTAGTTCCGCAAATGGGACAAACTGCAGCAGGTTCAGGGCATCCACCTTGCCAATCCAGCTAACCAGAGCATTGTACAAGCCCCACTCCAGGAAGAATGCCATAGCCGCGCCAAACATACCCAAGAGGAAGCCTTCCACCACAAAGGGGAACCGGATGAAGGCATTGGTAGCGCCTACCATCTTCATAATGGCAATCTCATCCCGGCGGTCATACATGGCCAGCTTGACTGTATTGGAAATGATGAGAAGAGACACCACCAGCAGCAAGATAATCACGGCGGCAGAAACAATGCGCAGGATGTGCTGAACGGTGGCAAAGGCCTCCGCCACCCGGTACGGCGCATTCACCTCGTCCACACCGGAAACTGCCTCAATCATGGGAACCGTTTCCTTCATCCGGTTGTTGTCCTCCAGGGTCACAATAAACCGGTCCCGCAAAACATCCGCCTGGATCCCCTGGAAGGCAGCTTCATTTCCCTGTTTGGCCACAAACTCCTCCAGAGCCTGCTGCCGGCTGACAAAGGTCGCCTGGTGAACATTTTCAATCATATTAATTTTGGAACCCACACTTTTGGCCTCTGCCTCCGTATAGTTCTCGTCGATGTAGACCAGTATCTCCGCGTCCTGCTCCACCTCCGCCACCATGATGTTCAGGTTATACAAAAGCATAGAGAAGCTTCCAATGATAATCAGGCAGGCAACCGTGACGCACACCGCGGCAAAGGACATAAAGCCATGGAGGAAAATGCCCCGAACGCCCTCCTTCAAAAGATAACCAAAATTATTGCTCTTCATAGTGATAATACCCGTCCATTCCGTCGCTGATTACCTTGCCATCGTCAATGGCAATCACTCGTTTGGTGAACCGCTCCACCAGCTCCCGCTCGTGGGTCACCACTAGGACTGTGGTGCCCAGGTTGTTGATCTCCTCCAGCAGAAGCATGATCTCATAGGACCGGGCCGGGTCCAGGTTGCCGGTGGGCTCATCGGCAATGATCATGGAGGGATTGTTCACCAATGCTCTGGCAATGGCCACCCGCTGCTGCTCACCGCCGGAGAGCTCGCCAGGGTGGCGGCGGCCCTTGTTTTCCAGGCCGACCAGCTCCAGGACGTAGGGCACCCGGCTGCGGATTTCTTTCTCCCGCGCCCCGATGACCCGCATGGCAAACGCGATATTTTCATAAACAGTCTTATTGGCAATTAAGCGAAAATCCTGGAAGACCACCCCCACCGTCCTGCGCAAATAGGGGATCTCCCGGCTGCGTATGGACTCCAGGTGGAATTGATTCACCAGGACGTTTCCCTCCGTCGGCTGGATTTCACCGGTGATGAGCTTGATGATGGTGGATTTGCCGGAACCGGATGGGCCCACCAGGAAGACAAATTCTCCATCGTTAATGTGCATGGAAATGCCCTTCAAGGCTTTGTTACCGGTGTGGTATGCTTTTACCACATTTGTAAATTCTATCATAATTCCTTTGCTCCAGATTATTTGCCGAAATCAGGCAGGATGGATGTCGCGAGAAGACAAATATTTCCGAACCATGAGGGCAACCTTGAAAATAATGGCGTGGTCGAACTGCCGCAGGTCCAGCCCCGTGAGCTTTTTGATCTTCTCTAGCCGGTACACCAGGGTATTCCGGTGGACAAACAGCTTCCGGGAGGTCTCCGACACATTCAGATTATTCTCAAAAAACTTATTGATGGTAAAGAGAGTCTCCTGGTCCAGGGAGTCTATGGAATTTTTCTTAAACACCTCAGTCAGGAAAATCTCACACAGCGTCGTAGGCAGCTGGTAAATCAGCCGGCCAATCCCCAGATTTTCGTAGTTGATGATGGTCTTCTCTGTATCAAAGACCTTACCCACATCAATGGCAGTCTGGGCCTCCTTGTAAGAGTCCGCCAGCTCCCGAAGATGACTGGACACAGTGCCAATGCCGATCACCGTCTTGATGAACAGCTCCGTCTTCAGCAGGTCCTCCATGGACTGGGCCAGGCGCAGAAGATCCTCTGAGGTGGTGCTGGGACTAATCTGCTTCACGACAGCGATGTCCGACTCGTTGATGCTCAGGACAAAGTCCTGGAGCCGGTCTGAAAAAATACTCTGGAGCACCTCAACCGCCGCCACGTCCCCATGGCCCAGCTGGCGGACCAGGAACACGGCTCTGGGGGCGTCAATGGAAAAATGCAGCTCCTTGGCGCGGATATAGATATCACCCGGGAGGATGTTATCCATGATGATGTTCTTCACAAAGGTGCCCCGGTCATGGCGTTCCTCATAAAAAACCTTGGCGTCATTCAGGGCCACATAGGCCATGAGACACATGCTTCGTGCCATCTCATCCTCACCGCTGGAAAACACGGCATATTCATAGTAATTGCTGTTACCCACAATGGCCTTAAAGGTCCGCCCCTCAAAGCTCACCATGGCGTCCAGAGAGCTGCCCACCTTCAGGGCGGCCTCTGGCCATCTCTCCCCCAGGAGGCTCGTGTCGCTGCAGGAGATGACAATCCCCTCCGGGTCCATGACACCCAGAATCCGGTCTGTGGCGTCTTTTAATTGCACGATCACATTCTGAAAAATCCGATTGGACATGACAGCGCCCTCCTTGTACCTTGCACCCAAACGGTAAACACAAAATCACAACAATATCATACACCGTTTTGGCACGTTTTGCAAGTGCCATTTGACAAAATATTGCAAAACGGCCTCGGTTTTTTATGGAATATCACATATTTTCAGGCACTTCGCCCAGTCTTGAGGGGGTGTTTTTAAAGAAAATGACCAAAAGACAGCGTCTCCCCGCCGCTGGACAGCAGGTGGCGCTCCGCCTGACTCAAAACGCGAAAATGGCCACGGGGCACTCCGTCCAAGGTCAACTGTCCTTCTGCCCGGCGCTCCAAATAGGTAACCGGCATCCCCCGGGAAGCCAGCATCCGCCGGACCTGATGGTATTTTCCCTCGCAAATTGTCACCAGGCTCTCTCCCGGTCCCAGAGGTTCCAGCTTGGCCGGAAGGCACACCGTCCCGTCTCCCAGCACCAATCCCCCGGCAAAGGCTTCCACATCCCCTTCCGTCCCCTGCCCCTCGTGGCGGGCATAGTACACCTTGAGCACCCGGTATCGTGGGGAAATCAGCCGGTGAGCCAGCTCGCCATCGTCTGTAAACAGCAGGAGCCCCTCCGTATCCTTGTCCAGACGCCCCACCGGCGTCACCCGCCGCCGGTAAGCCGGCGGCAGCAGCTCCATCACCGTGGGGTCCCTGGGGTCCCGGGTGGAGGTGACGTATCCTGCAGGCTTATTGAGCAGCAGCACCACCGTCCCTCCGGCTACCGTTGCCCCATCCAGGGTCACCTGCGCCGTCTCCGGGTCCACTTTTACCGCCCCGTCCCAGGCCGGAACTCCATCCACCTGCACCCGCCCCGCTCGCAGGGCTTCCTTTGCCTGACTGCGGGTCAAAAGACCGGAGCCGGCCAATATCTTATCCAATCTTTGCAGCATGTACCCACCCTCTGTTCTATTCGCCTGGTCCAGGCCATAGGATGTACCACCAAAACAACTGGAGGGATCGCTATGGTCATGATGACCGCAAAAGTCAATAAAAAACGCGTTATCCTGGTTCTGGCCGCTCTGGCCGCCCTCATCGTCCTCATCTGCATTCTGGCAAAGGGCGGCGGCGGAGAAAGCCCGGCGCCGTCCCAGGAGCAGCCCGTTTCCGTCGCCACCAATGACGCCAGAGTGCAGTACCTGACAGACTACGGTTGGGAAGTGGTAAACTCCCCGGTCCAGACCCAGCAGGTCCGGATTCCCTCAGAGATCACAGAGGTTTATCAGCGGTACAACGCCCTGCAAATGAGCCAAGGCTTCGACCTCACCCAGTACGCCGGCAAAACCGCCACTCGCTATGTATACGAAATTGAAAATTATCCCAATGCCTCCGACCCGGTCTACGCCACTTTGCTGGTCTATAAAGACCAGGTCATCGGAGCCGACATCACAGACACCTCTGCCAATGGCGTGGTCCAGGGATTGGAAATGCCCGGCTGATTACAGCCAGATTGCTTCCACCGGCAGGCCCAGCCGGTTGGCATAGGCCACTGCTGCACCGGTCCCGCCGCCACTGCCATCGTAAACGCTGATGAGCCAGTCCGCCGCCTGCAACATGGCCCGGTTCCGGCGCAGCATGCAGCCCGGGGCATACGCCGGTTCCACCACATGGACCCGGCTGCACCGGGTCAGGAGGGTGCGGTAGCGGGCCTGATCCGGCTCCTTCCACCGGTTGGGCTGCTCCGGGCAGGGAATCCAGGCCTCCAGGGAGATTCCCTCCGCCTGCTCCTGCAGGCGGAGTACCGCCTCAGCAAAGTAAAAGTCGCATCCCCGCGCCAGGCCGCAGGCGAAGGTCGTAGCGCCTGCCTCCCAGGCCGCCCGGACCGCCCGGTCCAGCTGAATCTTCAACGCACAGCACCGGGGGTCTGTCTCCCGGCTGCCCCAGGGCAGCTTCTCCGGGCGATGCCCCGTAAAAGCGCAGACCATAGTATCCCCCCGCTCCCGCAGATTACGCCCCTGCATGCAAAGCAGCACATGGAAGCTACAGCGTACCGTAATCGCTTCAGTCGCCATTATAGCAGAAAAAAAAGGTCTTGACAATCCACCCGATCTGCGGTATAGTGTCACCGACCCAACAAAATACGGAAATCTTCAGGGCAGGGTGAAATTCCCGACCGGCGGTGAGCCCCAGGGCAAGTCCGCGAACGCTGCTTGCAGCGCCGAGCTGGTGAAATTCCAGCACCGACAGTACAGTCTGGATGGAAGAAGATGCGCACCGTTTGACGTGCGTTTATTTTCGCGCCCGGAGAGTTTCTCCGGGCGTATTTTGTTACGAGGTGATACCCTGTGAGCAAGCTCCTAGAAACCGCAAAGGAAAATCTGTCGTTCCTGCTAATCTGCATCCTCATTGCCCTGGCCCTGGTGGCTGTAGCCCGGATTGCAGAGCACTTCCTGCCCCCCAAACGTAAAGTCTCCCGCACCCGCCGGATCACCCTCATTGCCATTTGCAGTGCCATTGCCACGGTCCTGCATCTTTTGGACTTTCCCCTGCCCTTCCTGGCCCCCGGCTTCTATAAGCTGGACTTTTCCGAGTTGCCTGTGCTGCTGTGCTCATTTTACTTAGGACCCTCCGCTGGCGTGGTTTGCGAGGGTATGAAGATCCTGCTGAAGCTTCTGACCAAAGGCACCTCCACCGCTTTTGTAGGGGACTTTGCCAACTTCGTGGTGGGCTGCACTCTGGTTCTGCCTGCTGCTATTTGTTATCACGTGAAGAAAACCAAGAAAACCGCCCTGCAGGGTCTGGCCCTGGGCACGGTCATCATGACCATTTTCGGCAGTTTATTTAATGCTGTGTATCTGCTACCCAAATTCTCCGTCCTTTTTGGACTTCCTCTGGACCAAATTGTCGCCATGGGTAGCTCCATCAACGGTCAAATTCACTCCGTGTCCACGCTGGTGCTCTTCTCTGTGGCGCCTCTCAATCTGTTGAAAGCCGCTGTGGTCTCCCTGTTGACCCTGCTGCTGTATAAACGGGTAGAAAAGCCACTGTTTGAAAAAGTGGCCTGAACGATACCAGGGGATATCTCCTACCGAAGCTGGAGATATCCCCTGGATTCTTTTACAATTCTTGAGATGTGCCCTCAGGCTCCTCCGGCGAGGCTTCCGCAGGTTCTTTCCCGGTTGGCTCCACATTCTGCGCAGTCTCCGGCAGAGGCTGGGGCTCCTGCCGCCTGGGGGGCATCCCCCGGTCCAAGTTCCGGTCCGCCAGCAGGAAGAAAGGCATCGTCGCCGGAATCACAATGGAGAGGACCAAAAAGACCACTGCTGTGTCGGGATTACAAGATTTATAAACATAATACAGGCTGATGAAGGCAAACACCGCGTAAGTTACAACGATGGCAAAGGCAGCCAGAACAAACAGCATGGCAAACAGCAGCCACGCTACCATCAAGCCGTCTGCCTCATTCATCAGAGCACGGCCTGCCACTCCCAACAGGCAGACCGTATAGCCTAAAAACGTCACACCGCAGGCAATGGCAAGACCCAGCAGCACCTTCCTTCGATTCTGTATCCGCCGGTTCACCACATACTGGTACTGATCGGAAATGCTGCCCACAATCCACACATTGACTACAGGAATCCATGCCAGCCAGGGCTTCCGAATTCCACGCCGCTGGGCAATGGTATAAAGGCTCAGCGCCTCCAGCACATAGCAGGCCACGCTAAGAACCATTCCAATGCCCATGCACATCAACATGGCGCCGGCAAACGCGACTTCGTCGCCAGGCCGCAGAGCAAAGCTCCCATAGAGTTCCATATAACTTCCACCTTTCTTTGATTTACGACTCCACCGGGCGGTCCCGATCCGGATCATCCCAGGATTCCTCTGCCACCGGCGCCCCTTGGGAATCCTGGGGCTCCCGCTCTGTTGCCTGCCCTTCCCGCCGGGGCGGCATCCCCCGCTCCTTCTTTCGGTCTGCAAAGAGGAAAAAGGAGGCCAGGAATGGAAAGACGGCAGACAGCACCAAGAAAGCCACGCTGTTACCAGGATTACAAGACTGGTACAGGTCATACAGACTGATATATTGGTACACCACCAGTCCGGCTGCCGACAGTCCAGCGACCGTGGCCGCAGCGGCCTGTCCCACTTCATGGTGCAGGAAGGAAAATTCGCCCTGTAGCGCGACCAGAACCGTCCCCCAGTTAGCCATCAACAGAACCCCTGCTCCGCTGAAAAAGAAGGACACAACGGCCAGAGCCAGAAGTATTTTCCTGTAATTGCGGATCTTACCCTGGACCACATACTGGTATTGGTCCGAAATACTACCCAAAATCCAGGAATAGGCCACCGGCACCCAGGCAAGGCCGGGGTGGGCAATTCCCCGCCTCCTGGCAATGGCATACAAGCTCAGGGATTGAAACACATACTGAACAGCCAGGAACGCCAGGAAAAACAGAACCACTCCCGCCACTGCCATCCCCTCGGGGCTGGAAAGGAACTCCGCCAGATCAGAAAATGTATACTCATAGTAGTAGCTCATCACGCCCTCCCTTCCCGCTTCATTCGCAAAAGATTGATGGTACCAGTTTATCACACATGTCATAAAAGCGCAACAGAAAAAAACGCTGCCTCAGAAGCAGCAGCATTTCCTTTTTCCGGACTGGCGCGGTAGCTTCCTGGTTTCCCCCGGGGAATACAGGGTGCTGCCGCGCCAGTGTTAAAAAGTAAATGCCACTGCTCGGGGCAACCGCCTCATTGCAAAAGAAATGATGCAAAACACCCCTGGGGAAACGCCATGCAGCCCTTCCCCAGGGGTGTTTTTTACAAATCAAGGTTTATTTCATCAGCTTGCAAACCAGCTCGGAGTAAGCCATGGGGTCCTCCAGGGGAAGGTCTGCCATGAGCAGGGCCTGACCATAGAGAAGCTTGGCATAGTCTTTCGCCTTCTCCGGGTCAGCCGTGACGGCGGCCTCCATAACCTGGAAGACGGGATGCTCTGCATTTAACTCCAGAATCCGGCCAGGGGTGTAGGCAAATTCCGGGTTCACCCGCTTCATGTATTTCTCCATCTCGAAGCTCATGCCTGCATCCGGCGCCAGACTCACAGGGTAGCCGCCCAGGCTGTTGGACAGACGCACCTCTTTCACCTGCTCGCCCAGTGCCTCCTTCACGAAGGACAGCACATCCTTCAGGGACTCCGCCTTCTCCTGGGTCTGCTTCTTCTCCTCCTCCGTCTCCAGACCCAGATCATCGGTGGTGACGTTACAGAAGGATTTCTCCCCATACTTCATGAGGGTCTGGGGGATGAACTCATCCACATCCTCCGTAAAGAGCAGCACATCGTAGCCCTTCTGACTGAGGGTCTCCACCTGGGGCAGCTTGGCCAGACGGTCCTTGCTCTCGCCGGGGGCAAAATAGATCTTCTCCTGGCCTTCGGCCATGGCGTCCACATAGGCCTGGAGACTCACCAGCTTCCCTTCCTTGTTGGACCAGAATAGGAGCAAATCCTGGCAGGCCTCCTTATGAGCGCCGTAATCGGCCACGGTGCCGTATTTCAGCTGGCGGCCAAAGGCGGCGTAAAACTTCTCGTAGGCCTCCCGGTCATGTTTCATCAAGTCCAGCAGCTCATTTTTGATCTTCTTCTCCAGGTTATTTGCAATGAAGGTCAGCTGCCGGTTGTGCTGGAGCATCTCTCGGCTGATGTTGAGCGACAGATCCTGGGAATCCACAATGCCCCGGACGAATCGGAAGTGATCCGGCAGCAGATCCTCGCAGTTTTCCATAATGAGGACGCCGGAGGAATAGAGCTGCAAGCCCTTCTTATAATCCTTGGTGTAAAAATCATAGGGAGCCCGGCCGGGCACATACAGCAGCGCCTGATAGGTGACCGCCCCCTCCACACTCAGGTGCAGGTGGCAGGTGGGCTTCTCATAGTCAAAGAACTTCTCCCGGTAGAAGGCGTCATACTCCTCATCGGTCACGTCTTTTTTGTTCCGCTGCCACAGGGGGACCATGGAGTTGAGGGTATCCACCTCGGTGTACTCCTCGTACTCCGGGGCCTTGTCCTCCTTTTTCTCCTCCTCCGTCTGCTCCTTGGGGCGGGACTTGGTGACCTCCATACGGATGGGGTAGCGGATATAATCGGAGTACTTCCGAACCAGCTCCCGCAGCTCGTACTCCTCCAGGAACCGGCTGTATTTCTCATCCTCGGTGTCGGCCTTCAGCTTCATGATGACGTCGGTACCAGCGGCCTCCCGTTGGGCAGGCTGCATGGTGTATCCGTCGGCGCCGCTGGACTGCCACATCCAGGCCTCCTCGGAGCCGTACCGCCGGGAAATCACTGTCACCGTGTCGGCCACCATAAAAGCGGAGTAGAAGCCCACGCCGAACTGGCCGATGATGTCAATCGTCTCCTGCTTGTCCATCTTCTCCTTAAAATCCAGAGAGCCGGATTTGCAGATGGTGCCCAGATTCTCCTCCATCTCCTCTTTGCTCATGCCTATGCCGTTGTCGGAGACGGTGAGGATCCCATGCTTGGGGTCCCGCTGAATGGAGACAGCAAAATCGTCCCGGTTGAGGCCCACCTTTTCATCGGTGAGGGCCTGGTAAGCCAGCTTGTCCATGGCGTCAGAGGCGTTGGAGATGATCTCCCGGAGGAAAATCTCCTTGTGGGTGTAAATGGAGTTGATCATTAAGTCCAGCAGCCGCTTGGACTCTGCCCGAAATTGTTGCTTTTCCATATACGTCACATCCTTATGATGAATTTGATTGGGGTTAGCACTCTTCCCATCAGAGTGCTAACCCTTATTATAGCCCTCTTCCGGAAAAAAGCAAGGGGGTTTTGGAAAAAATGTTTCCTTCCCCTGGGATTTGTGGTATACTGTCCAGGAATTCCATATTTCGTACAGGAGGAATTGCAATGGAGCGCAGAGAAATCGAAGCGCTTTTCGACAAATGGTGCAAAAAACTGCGGCTGAATCCGGACTGGGACATCCGTCTGCAGCTGGTGGACGATCCATCCTGGAAAAAAACAGGAGATTTCCAAGTGGATTGCGACGACAAGAAGGCAATCCTCCTGCTCAACTGGACCCATCCCAAGCAGGAAAACTTAGAAGAGGTCATCATCCACGAGCTGATGCACCTCAAAATGTATCCCCTGGATCAGGTCACCGAGTCCCTAATCACCAGCATTTGGCCAGAGGACTCCCCGGCCCAATCCTTTGCCTACACCCAGTTCTTCACCGCACTGGAGCAGACGGTGGAGGAGCTGACCAAGTGTTTTCTCCTGGAATTCGGATCAAACCGGGCCCTGTCCTTTGGCCGCTGCCAGGGGAAGCCCTCGTTTACCGCCCTCTATGACGGACTCAAGAACATCCCATGAGAAAGGAACCCCCATATCATGATTACAGTCAACAACCTTAGCATGCAATTTGGCGGCCAGTGGCTGTTCCAGCGGGTCGACCTGCAATTTACCGCCGGGAACTGCTACGGCATCATTGGCGCCAACGGAGCCGGAAAATCCACCTTCCTGCGGATTCTCTCCGGGGAGCTGGACTCCACCTCCGGAGCCATTTCCATCCAACCCGGTGTCCGCATGTCCGTCCTGAAGCAGGATCAGTTTGCCTATGACGCCCACACGGTGCTGGATACCGTGATCATGGGCAACGAGCGGCTGTACCGGGTGGGGAAAGAGAAGGACGCCCTCTATGAAAAGCCCGATTTCTCCGACGAGGACGGCCTGCGGGCCTCAGAATTGGAGGCGGAATTTGCCGAGCTGGGGGGCTGGGAGGCGGAGTCCGACGCCAGCCAGATTCTCCAGGGCCTGGGAGTCCCCACAGAGCTGCACCAGGACTCCATGGCAGACACTGACCCCCGGGTCAAGGTGAAGGTTCTTCTGGCTCAGGCTCTCTTTGGTAATCCGGACATTGTGATGCTGGACGAGCCCACCAATAACCTGGACATTGAGTCCATCAACTGGCTAGAGGATTTCCTCCTGGACTTCCCCGGCACCGTGATTGTGGTCTCCCACGACCGCCACTTCCTCAACACGGTCTGCACCCACATTGTGGACATTGATTACGGCAAAATCAAGATGTACGTGGGCAATTACGACTTCTGGTACGAGTCCAGCCAGCTGGTGCAGTCCCTGCTGAAAAACAAGAACAAGCGGAATCAGGAGAAGATCGAGGAGCTCCAGGCCTTCATCTCCCGCTTTGCCGCCAACAAGTCCAAGAGCAAGCAAGCCACCTCCCGCCGGAAGCTGCTGGACAAGCTGACTGTGGAGGAAATCCCTTGCTCCACCCGCCGCTACCCCTTCGTGGGCTTTCAGCCAGAGCGGGACCTGGGCAAAGACATTCTCACGGTAAAAAACATCTCCAAAACCGTGGACGGGGTGAAGCTCCTGGACAATGTGTACTTCACCCTGGGCAAAACCGACAAAATCGCTTTCGTGGGCGAAAACGAGCTGGCCCAGACCACCCTCTTCAAAATTCTCATGGGCGAACTGGATCCGGACGAGGGCTCCATCAAATGGGGCGTGTCCACCTCCCGCAGCTATCTGCCCAAGGACAACACCGAATACTTTGAGGGCTGCACCATGGAGCTGGTGGACTGGATTCGTCAGTACTCGGCCAAGAAGGACGATGTCTACCTCCGCGGCTTCCTGGGCCGGATGCTGTTTTCCGGCGAGGACGTGTTCAAACCGGTGAACGTCCTGTCCGGCGGAGAGAAGGTCCGGTGCATGCTCTCCAAGATGATGCTCTCGGGAGCCAATGTGGTCCTTTTGGACCAGCCCACCAACCACCTGGACATGGAGTCCATCCAGGCGGTGAACAAGGGTCTTATGGCCTTCCCCGGAGTGGTGCTCCTGGCCAGCCATGACCACGAGCTGCTCCAAACCGTCTGCAACCGAGTCATCGCCTTCCAGCCCGACGGAACCATTGTGGACCGGATCGGCACCTATGACGATTACCTGGCGTGGATGGAAAGTCAAAAAAATCAGAAATGAGGAGATCGTTATGAAAGATCGTAATCCCCTGGAGCTGGAAGAATGCCCGGACTGCCGGGGCGTAGGCGCCCTCTGCCATGAGGGCGGCTGGTGCGTCTATGTGGAGTGCCTGGACTGCGGGGCCCACACCGCCTATGTGGAATACGCCAACCCAGAAGAGCAGGAAGAGGCCGAGCGCCGCTCCGCCGCCCTGTGGAACATGGGCAAGGTCATCCACATGCGGCCCGGGGAATGACCCATGTTCACCGTGGAAACCAGCCTACGGGAGCAGAACGTCCGGGACATCGATCTGAAGCTGGGCTTTCCCATCGTAAAACGCCTGGCGTTCGGAGATCACCGCGGCATGCTGCTTGATGAAATGCCCACTGACGCGAGACAGGATGCTGGTCAAAGCGGTCCAGAAAGAATAAGCAGTCATGCATAGATGGTGAAAAAGTGCAATTGAGGCACTCTCCAGACGGAGGGTGCCTCAGTCTTTGTCCATTGGTATCGCCCCGGCAAAACGCTTACCGGCGCATCACGGCTTCCGGAGCGCCAAATTCAGGCCCAAGGCCACCACCGTCAAGCCCAGAAGGAGGAGGAAGGGCGCCACATAGCCTCCGGTGGCGGTCAGTAGCAGGCTGGACAGGGTGGCCACCAGAGAGCCGCCCATGAGATTGAACGTCATATAGGCCACATTGGTGGGATAATGCTTCATACCATAGAACACAGCGGGGAAGGTGGCCGTGGTGGTGGAGCAGGAGCCATAGCTCAGTCCCGTCAAGCACAGTCCCAAAACACACAGCGCCAAGGTACCAGTCAACATGGCAATGAGGATCGCTCCGGCGGCACAAATGGTGAGACAGTTGGCAATGAGCATGGTCTTCCGTCTGCCCAGAGCATCGAAGGCAGCACCAGTGGCCATTCGGCCCAGGCCATTGCAGACGGACAGAGCGCCTACCAGCGAGGTAGCCAGTGCAGCTGGCGCCCCCACAGACAGGGCCAAATCACGAGCAAAGCTGATCACGGAGCTACCCACAGCAGACAGGCACACCAGATAGAAGAACGCCATCCAGAAGCTGGGACGGCGGAGCATCTCCCCGGAGGTAAAGTCCTGGACCTGAGATGATTCTTCGGCCTTGTTCACCCTGGGAAATGCCTGATTGGCGGCGGGCCGCTTCAGAATCAAACCCGTTAGGATCAGCACTGCACCCAGGGCCAAACCCAAAATCACATAGGTCCTTCGCCAGCCCATAGCGCCCTCAAACATGGAACTGGCCCAATTGCCCAAAACCAGGGCACTGGCCCCAAAGCCCATCATCAGGCAGCCGGAGCAGAGTCCCTTTTTATCCGGGAACCAGGCGCTGACCGTAGCCACCACCACATTGTATGAAATCCCAATGCCCAGACCTGCCAAAAATCCATAGGCCAGGTACAGCAGAGCCACAGAAGTCCCAGTCAGAAGAGAGGTCAAGGCAAAACCGCCAGAGGCCAGAAGGCCTGAAATGACAATGGCAAAACGGGAACCCATACGCTTGGATATCTGGGCGCCCAGAAGGCCTCCCATGCAAAAAAATGACATGGTGATGGTAAAATTGAGGGTCAGATCAGAGGGCGACCAGCCAAATTCCACGGAAAAGGGGGCCTTTAAAATGGACCAGGCATAGAGAATGCCTGCAAAAAGCATAGCAAAGGTACCCACTGCCAGATAAAGCCAACGGATGTTTGTCTTTTGGGTGGTATTTTCCACAAGTGAACAGCTCCTTTGTAAATAATGGGGCTTGATCTTTCACGGGAGCCGTCCCGCGAAAGCAGAACAAATGGATCGAACCATGGCGGCAAAGAAAGACTCGTACCGGCAGGATATTCTGAGTCTATCCAGCAAGTACGAGTCCTTGCACTGATGCGATTGAACCGTCGCGCCCGGAGGCGCCCACGATGATCGGGGTAGCCGGAGTTGTCTCAAAGCTTATGGGAAAGCAACCCCAGCCCACCCAATTGATAGAAAATCAATATTCATAATCCGCAGCCATACGGGTGGCTACATATTTATGAACCACTTCCTTGGCGGCCACGTGATCCGGGTGAACCTGATATCCGGCCAAAGCCTCGGCGCTGTCAAACTCGGAGTACAGGACATAATCCGCATCCCCCTGATAGGTGGGGCAGACCTCCAGCCACTGGAGGCCAGGAATGACGCCAACCAGGGACTCCAACGCCTGAGAGATTTCCTGTACGGCAGCCTGCTTATCACAGTCTTCCCGCAGCTGATAGATGACAATGTGCTTCACCATAACATTTATTCCTCCAACGACGATACCGGGGCTGGCAGGAGTCAGCCCCGGTATGTAGTCTGTCTTATTCCTCTACCGGAGCTTCGTCCTGGTCGTTCAGCAGTGCGCGAATGGACAGAGAAATCCGCTTGTTCTCTGCATCCACGTCGATGATCTTCACAGTCACGTCCTGGCCTTCGCTCAGCACATCGTCGGGCTTGTTGATGCGGCGGTCGGCAATCTGAGAAATGTGAATCAGGCCGTCCACGCCGGGAATGATCTCGGCAAATGCGCCGAAGGTCATCAGCTTCACAATCTTAGCCGGAACCACATCGCCAACGGAGAACTGATCCAGGAAATGATTCCAGGGATTGGACTCCGCCGTCTTGCAGCCCAGGGAGATCTTCCGCTTCTCGGGGTCAAAGGAGAGGACAAAGACATCAATCTCGTCGCCCACCTTTACCACATCTGCAGGAGTCTTAATCCGGCCCCAAGTCAGCTCCGTCACATGGACCATACCGTCCACGCCGCCGATGTCCACAAATGCGCCATAGGGCATCAGGGACTTCACCACGCCGTGGTACTTCTTGCCCACTTCGATCTCATTCCAGATCTTCTCAATGGCAGCCTTCCGGGCTTCTGCTGTCACGGCACGGATGGAGCCAATGACTCTCCGGCGGGAACGGTTGACCTCGGTGATCTTCATCTGCACAGTCTGGCCCACCATGCCGGTCATATCGCCGCCCTTGGGAATGCCGGTCTGAGAGGCGGGAATAAACACCCGGACGCCCTTCATGTTGGCAACCAAGCCGCCCTTGTTCACTTCCGTGATCTTGCCTTCCACCACAGCCTTGCTTTCGCAGACCTCGCTTACATTGTCCCAGACTTTCAGGCCATCCAGCTTCTTCTTGCTCAGCTGGCAGGTACCCTCCTGGTCATTGACCCGGACCACAAAGACCTCAATCTCGTCGCCCACCTTCAGGACCTCTTCCGGCTTGATGGCAGGATCTGTGCTGACTTCATCGCAGGGAATATAACCGGCATGCTTGGTGCCCAGGTCCACCTGGACCTCGGTGGCGCCGATGTGGGTGACAACGCCAGTTACCTTATCTCCTGTATTTAAAGTCTTGATGGAGTTCTCCAGAAGCTCCTCGAAGGACTGTTCCTGACCAGCCTCAACTGTCGTAATTTCGCTCATAGTGTTGTTGACCTCCTTTATTATCCACGCCGGCGTCGACGCGCCTGCCGTGATTCCAACATCTGAAACGCCACGGAAGAAATCCGGCTCCAGCTGGGAAGCCTGATCCACCAGAATCACCTTTCCGCAGTGCTCTCGGCAAATCATCGCAAGACGGCTCGTGTTGGAACTCTTGGCATCACCCACAACAACCATAGCTTGACAGATTTCTGACATGTGTGCCGCTTCTTTTTGCCGATATTCTGTTGCTTTGCATATTGTATCAAAAATTCGGAAGTTAGTAAACTGTTTTTTTACGATTTTGACGCACAAATTCCACAAATTTGCGGTGAGGGTCGTTTGGGAAACCAGACAAATCGGCAAACCTGGAGAAGTCTCCGGCAAAGCCGCCCAGCGCTCCAGCTCCTCCGGGCCCTCAAAGACCATACCCCTCCAGCACCAGCTGGCAATGCCCACCACCTCCGGGTGGGTGCGGGTGCCGATGATCACGGGGGTCCGTCCCTCCGCCTCTGCCTCCTGAACCAGGCGGTGAATCCGCTTGACAAAGGGGCAGGTGGCATCCACCACCTGGACCGGCAATCCAGCCAGGGTCTCCTCCACCTGCCTGGGTACGCCGTGGGCACGGAGCACCACCGTACTCCCCGGCCGGACCTCCTCCGGGCTGTTTGCCACCTCCACCCCCATGCGTTGGAACCGGTCCACCACATGATGGTTATGAATGATGGGCCCCAGGGTCACCACCGTGCCCCCAGCCTTTGCGGCTTCCTCCACCATGCTCACCGCTCGGTCCACGCCAAAGCAGAAGCCTGCGTATTGTCCAAGTTGTATATTCATCGGGCAATCCGCTCCTCCACAATGGCCTTCAGCGCCGCCAGAGATTCCTCCTGGTTGAGACTGGACGTATCCAGCACCACCGCATCCTTCGCCTGCTTGAGTGGGGCGATGGACCTGGTCATATCCTGGTGGTCCCGTTGCCGGATTTCCTCCAGAACCTGTTCATAGCTGACTGTGAGGCCCTGGGCTTCCAAGTCCCCCAGCCGGCGGCGGGCTCGGACCTCTGGGGAGGCCGTAAGATACACCTTCACATCCGCCCCCGGCAGCACCACAGTGCCGATATCCCGGCCATCCATCATCACGCTGTACCGTTTTGCCATATCCCGCTGCAAATCCAGGAGAAATGCCCGGACCGCTGGCTGGGCGGAAATCAGAGAAGCCACCCGGGACATCTCCGGCGTGCGAATTTCCTCAGTCACGTCAGAGCCATTGAGGATCATATGCTGAAGCCCCTCGCCGTCATAGCGAAGCTCCAGATTCACATCATCCAGCAGCCGCTCAATACCGTCCCGGTCCTTGGGTCCAATGCCCATGAGGGTCATGTGGTATCCCACTGTCCGGTAAATTGCCCCGGTGTCCACATATTGGAAGCCCAAATCCCGGGCTGCCTGCCTGGCCAGGGTACTCTTCCCCGCCCCCGCAGGGCCATCGATGGCCACGCTGTATACCTTTTTTTTCGTCATGGTCTCTCCCTTTGCAAGCTCCATTCTTTATTTGGTCACCCAGTTCCCGGTTACCATACAGGTGAGGTAAGCATTGATAAACGGGTCCAGCGCACCGTCCATTACGGCGTTTACGTTGGAAGTCTCACACCCTGTGCGGGTGTCCTTCACCAAAGTATAGGGCATGAACACATAATTCCGAATCTGGCTGCCCCACTCAATTTTCTGCTGGACACCCTTGATATCGGAAATCTTCTCCAAATGCTCCCGTTCCTTGATCTCCACCAGCTTGGACCGGAGCATCCGCATACAAGTCTCCCGGTTCTGGAACTGGCTCCGCTCCGTCTGGCAGGAGACCACAATCCCTGTGGGCTTGTGAATCAGGCGGACGGCGGAGGAGGTTTTGTTGATGTGCTGGCCACCGGCGCCGGAGGAGCGGTAAACCTGCATTTCAATATCCTCGGGGCGAATTTCCACATCGTTGGAGGTATCCGTAATTTCCGGGATCACCTCCACCGCAGCAAAAGAGGTCTGCCGCCGGGCATTGGCGTCAAAGGGAGACACCCGCACCAGGCGGTGCACGCCGTTCTCACCCTTCAAAAAGCCGTAGGCGTTGGGGCCCTCAATCATGATGTCCGCAGATTTTAGTCCCGCCTCATCGCCCTCCAGATAATCCAGAATTTTATACGTGAAGCCGTGGCGTTCTGCCCAGCGGGTGTACATCCGGTAGAGCATCTGGCACCAGTCCTGGGCCTCCGTGCCGCCGGCTCCGGCGTGGAAGGACATGAGCGCATTGTTGCCATCGTACTCCCCGGTGAGCAGGGTCTCCAGCCGCGCCTCCTCCATGCGCTGGGAGAGCTCTTCAAACCCCTCCTGAAGCTCCGGCAGCATGGAGTCGTCGTTTTCCTCCAGAGCCATCTCGCAGATGGTGAGAAGGTCCTCCATCTGCGCCGTCATGGCGTGGTATTTCTCCAGCTTGGCTTCCAGCAGCTTTGTCTGGACCACGATTTTCTGAGACCGGTCCGGATCGTCCCAGAAGCCGGGGGCCTCCTGCATGGCATGAAACCGCTCCAGCTCATTCCGGACCCGGTCCAAATTGAGAGAAGCCGCCAGCGCCTCTAGCTTCGGCTTCAAATCATTGAGTTTCAGTTTGTATTCTTCAAATTCAATCATAGCCACCGCTCACATTCTTTTTTCATATCCCGCCTATTATAATCTGGGAAAACCCCCTTTGTAAAGGGGAAACTGGCAAATTTTCAGGGAAAGTTCTTCTGCAGTGACAAGTAGCCAGTGCGCAAGAGGCTAGTGTCAGCGCTCCTCGGGTGGGTCAGTCTATAAATCCATGCTGCATTTCAGCTAAAAGGCAACGGCAAGAGCGTTGCCTGCTCTTGCCGCCATTTTATGTACACGTCTCATCTAGTCCAATAAGATCTTGTCTCAGAGTAAGGGCAATCATTTAAAGGGTGATTGTACGCTCCAAGTTGCCCCCCACTTGGCATTACAGGAAACATATGGGCTATTTTTTAAATTTTCTGCTAGGATCCCAGAATACTCCGGATAAAACGTGCCATAAATCTCTTCTCGCCAATATATTTCATTGCCAATACTCGAAGAAGACATTTCCCAATAGCTGCCATCAGTCATATAGAGAGTAAGATCAGACAGCCAGTAGCAGTTAGATGCCGACGTAGAATACCAGGCATATGAATGGCAATTGTACTTTAAGCAGCGCAGTCTGAAAGAAGAAACTTCCAAAAATCAAAAAGCAGCCCATCATCACGGCCGAACTATGGCCTCACTCTATCATCGTCTCCTCCGGCTCCGTCGATTCCTCCTCCGGAGCGGTAGACTCCTCCACCGGTTGGCTGTCCTGGGTTTCCTCCGGCTCTGGCGGTGCGGTCTCCTCCGTCGCTGGCGGTAGTGGTCTGGGGCAGGGTGGGCAGCTCTTGGTATTCCAGACATAGCCAACCATGTCCTCATCGTATCGGGTGATCAGCGTCCCGGCCTCCAAATCCGTCAGCACATCCACGTGATAGTACACGCCATCCAGGCAGATAATATTCCAGTACCACTCCCGGCCATTGCTGGTACCGGAAACCACCTGGCAGTCCAGCCCAACCCGGCGGCACAGCAGTCCATAGACCATAGCCACCGACCGGCTGTCCCCAGTGCCCACACACAAGAGGCTATACACTGGCGTCTCGGAGGGTCTGCTCTGAACGAAGAGGGGGCGGAGAAACGCATACAGCCGGCTTGCCTTGATTTCCTCGGAAGTCTGCCCCTCCACATAACCGGCAGCCGAATTCAGAAGCACCTGCACCTCCTGGCGCATCTGCAGGAGGGTCTCCTGGCTGGCGCTGTACAGGAATTGAATTTCCACCACCCGCTCGCTTCCCTGCTCCGGATAGACCTGCACCACCACCTGGGGGCACTCCATAATGGTCTCCAGGTGATCTTCATAGTATGTCCGGACAAATAAGTCCAGATTAACCGGCTGGTAGTTGGTCACCTGGAGGGTAATGGCCGGCTCTACCCGCTCCAGGGCGGCAGTCACCCTACTTTTAATGCCGTTCTCTCCCCAAGCCGTCTGAATGGCCTGAAGCTCCTCCTGGGTCCTGGAGTAGGTGATCTCCACAGACACCATCTGACGCACCCCCACCTCGGTTTGTTGCAGCCGAATGTCCTCTGCCGCATACGCCACCACCGGGTCTGTCTCCATCACCTTGAGAACCGCCAAGTCCAATTCCTTCTCCAGGTCCCCCTCATACTGGCTCACATCCACGGAGGCCTGGTCTGTGTGATTCTTCACCAGGCGGGCCAGCACGGAGATCAGTTCGCTTTGGCTGGAAGCAACCGCCGTATCCACCGGCTCTGTCTGGGCATAGCCCTCCGCATGGGGCGTCACGGAGGCATAGCTGCCTCCCATCCAGGCCGTACAGCCCGCCAGCAGGCACACAATCGCCAAAGCAAGAAGTACAAGCCCTCTTCTCATCTGTCCACACCTCACATTCCCCGGTGGATTTCCGTCCTAAAGTGCGTCCTTGGAATAACGGCTGAAACCGTCTCCCAGAACCTGGTGGGCCTCCTGGAGGATGATGAAGGCATCGGGGTCAATGTTCGTCACCAGCTCCTTCAGCTCCGTCACCTGCTGGCGCTTGATGGCCGAAAGAATCACCTTGATTTTCTGCTGGCTGTAATAGCCCGCTCCGTCCAGGAGGGTCACGCCCCGCACAAGCTGCTTGCTGATGGCATCTGCAATCTCCTCATATTTAGGGGAAATGACCATGGCTACCTTCGAATAGTCGAACCGGTAGATCACCGCATCGATCACCATAGCGCTCACATACAACGTCACGCCGCCGTACAGGGTTTTGGTAAAGTCATGAAACACGATGCCTGTGAGCAGAGCCACCGTCACATCCAGACACAGGGAAATCCGCCCAATTGGCATATCCCGCTTCCGCAGCTTCACCAGCCGGACGATGATATCCGTCCCTCCGGAGGAGACCCCGGACAGAAACACCAGGCCCATACCAAAGCCGGTAATCACGCCGCCATACAGGGTTCCAAAAATCGGCTCCGTCTGGGGCGCGGGAATCGCAGTAAACAGGTCCAGGAAACCGGCCATGGAAATCATCCCCACGAAGGAGCCAAAGAAAAACCGCTTTCCAATGGCCTTGCCGCCTAAAATAAACAGGGGGATATTCATCACGGCCGTCCAAAGGCCCACGGTGCCGACGCCAAACCACTCCACACACACCTGGGCAAGGCCGGACAGGCCGCCGCAGTTGGTATCGTGGGGCTCCAGGAAGAGATTAAAACCCAGGGAAAAAATGGCGCAGCCAGCCACTACCATGGGCAGCCACTTCCACTGGGACCAAAATTTTTTCAATGTATTCGCTCCCCTTTCTCTCTGACGCCTTTCGCGTAAGATCCGTCATTCCATGTTCCATGTTATTTGCTTTTCCTCCAGGTCCTCCGTCCGCAGGACGGCTCCTGCCGCCGGGAGGGCCCTGCACTTGTAGCGGGCCTGATTGGTAATGCCACTTTCTGCCAGGCGTACCGCCCGGTCCAAAGTGGATTTCTTTCGTAACGTCAACACCGCCACTCCCTGGGTGGCCCGGGTCGTCTTAGGCGTCAACTGCGCGGAAGAGAAAATCATCGCCCGGCCATCGGTGGAGTAAGCCACCACCGGTCCGTCCGCCTCCATGGCCAGAACAGTCCGCAGGGGGCTCTTATCTGAATATGCTCCCGTCAGCTTGCGGCGATTGGATTTCGTATCGTAAGAAGACAAGGGCACCTTAGCTACCTTGCCGCTTTCAAAGAAGAACAGCACAAAACCGGAATAGTCCCCGGGAAATACGGTCTGCACCACATTTTCTCCCGGGTCCATGGAGAGCTTGGTGGGCAGATAATCTCCCAGCTGGGACGCCTTGCCATCGTCAAAGTCCGAAAGCCTGGCTTTGTAGCACTGGAACTGGTCTGTAAACACCAGGAGTTCCGCCCGGTTGGTGGTCTCCCAGGCAAAGGCCAGGCCGTCGCCTTCCTTGAATTTCTGCTCCCCCGAGGCCCGAAGGGACTGGGGGGTGATTTTCTTGAAATACCCTTCCCGGGAAACAAAGGCAGTGACGGGGTAGTCCGGCAGCTCCTCCTCCGGCTCCTCTCCCGAAGCGGCATCCCAATGATACAAGAGCTCTGTTTTCCGGGGCTGGCCGAACTTTTTGGAGACCTGCTCCAGTTCCTTGATGATGAGGCTCCGAATCCGGCGGTCGCTGTTCAGGGTCGCCTCCAGCTCCTGGATCTCCCGCTCCAGGTCACCGGTTTCTGCCGTCCGCTTCAGGATATACTCCTTGTTGATGTTTCGCAGCTTAATCTCCGCCACAAACTCCGCCTGGACCTGATCGATGCCGAAGCCAATCATCAGGTTGGGGATCACCTCTGCCTCCAGCTCCGTTCCCCGGATGATGGCAATGGCCTTGTCAATGTCCAGGAGAATTCGCTCCAGGCCCTTCAGCAGGTGGAGCTTCTCCCGTTTTTTCCCCAGTTGGAAGAAGACCCGGCGCTTCACGCACTGGCAGCGCCAGGCAGTCCACTCCTCCAGGATCTCTCCCACTCCCATCACCCGGGGCATACCGGCGATGAGAATATTAAAATTGCAGGGGTAGGAATCCATCAGTGTGGTTTGTCGGAACAGCTTCTGCATCAGCTTCTCCGGGTCCGCCCCCCGCTTCAGGTCGATGGTCAGCTTCAGGCCAGACAGGTCCGTCTCATCCCGCATATCTGCAATTTCCCGGACTTTCCCGGCTCGGATCAGTTCTGAAACCTTGTCCAGAATGGCCTCCGCAGTGGTAGTATAGGGAATCTCGTATATTTCAATGAGATTTCCCTCCTTCAGGTACCGCCACTTTGCCCGGACCTTGAAGCTACCCCGGCCGGTTTTATAAATGGCGCGCATTTCCATGGGATCATAGAGGAGCTCTCCGCCTGTGGGAAAGTCCGGCGCTGGCATGGTCTCCATCAGGTCGTGGTCCGGGTTTTTCATCCGGGCAATGGCGGTGTCACAAACCTCCCTCAGGTTAAAGCCGCAGATGTTACTTGCCATACCCACGGCAATGCCGGTGTTGGCCGAGACCAGCACATTGGGAAAGGTGGTGGGCATAAGAGTCGGCTCCTTCATGGTGCCGTCGTAATTGTCCACCATATCCACCGTGTCAAAATCCATGTCCCGGAATAGCTCCTGGCAAATGGGGTCCAGCTTGGCTTCGGTGTACCGGGAGGCAGCATAGGCCATATCCCGGGAGTAGACCTTGCCGAAATTGCCCTTGGAGTCTACAAAAGGGTGCAGCAGCGCCCCGTAGCCCCGGGACAGGCGGACCATAGTGTCGTAAATCGCCGCGTCGCCGTGGGGGTTCAGCCGCATGGTCTGGCCCACAATGTTGGCGGATTTGGTGCGGCCCCCGTTCAGAAGGCCCATTTTGTACATGGTATACAGCAGCTTCCGGTGGGAGGGCTTAAAGCCGTCAATTTCCGGGATGGCCCGGGAAACAATGACGCTCATGGCATAGGGCATGTAATTGATCTCCAGGGTCTCCGTAATGGGCTGCTCCTCCACGGAGCCCCGGAGGCCCACCACCCCGGCCACATCCCGCTTCACAGGCTGCTCGTCTTTTCGTTTTCTTGGCATTTTCTACCCCTTCCTAGGAAAGGTCCGCCAGCTCCAGGTAGCGCTGGCCATTTTCTGAAATAAAGTCCTTTCTGGCGCTGAGGCCATTGCCCAAAAGCATGTCAAAGTACCAGGCCGTGCGCTCTGCATCCTCCGGCATGACCTTGATGAGCCGCCGGGTGGCGGGGTTCATAGTGGTCATCCACATCATCTCCGGGTCGTTCTCACCCAGGCCCTTGGAGCGGTTCAGGATGGGCTTTTTCCCCTCCATCCCCTTGAGAATCTGGATCTTTTCCGCCTCGTTATAGGCAAACCAGGTCTTATCCTTGTAAATAATCTCAAAGAGGGGCGTCTCTGCAATGTAGACATACCCCTCCCGGATGAGCGTAGGCGTCAGCCGGTAGAGCATGGTGAGAATCAAGGTGCGGATTTGGAATCCGTCCTCATCGGCATCGGTGCAAATGACCACCTTGTTCCACCGGAGATTCCCCAGATCGAAGGCAGTCAAGTCCTTCCCCCGCTTGCCGGTGACCTCCACGCCACAGCCTAATACCTTCAGAAGGTCTGTGATGATTTCGCTTTTGAAAATCCGGTCGTAATCCGCCTTCAGACAGTTGAGAATCTTGCCCCGGACCGGCATAATCCCCTGAAACTCCGCATCCCGTGACAGCTTTACGGAGCCCAGGGCGGAATCGCCCTCCACAATGTAAAGCTCCCGCCGGGACACATCCCGGCTTCGGCAATCCACAAATTTCTGAACCCGGTTGCTAATGTCCATAGAGCCAGAGAGCTTCTTTTTTATGGAGATTTTGGCCTTTTCCGCCGTCTCCCGGCTGCGCTTATTCACCAGGATCTGGTCCACCGTCCGGTCCGCCTCGGCCTTGTTTTCCAGGAACCAGACCTGGAGGTTCTCTCGGAAGAACGCAGTCATGGCCTCCTGAATGAACTTACTGTTCACCGACTTCTTGGTCTGGTTTTCAAAGCTTGCCAGGGTGGAAAAACAGTTGGTCACCAACACCAAAGAATCTTGAATGTCCTGAAAAAGAATTTTGGACTCGTTCTTCGTGTACTTTCCCGTCTCCCGGATGTATTTGTCAAAGGCAGACACAAAGCCGGAGCGGGTAGCCTTGTCTGGAGAGCCCCCATGCTCCAGCCAGGAGGAATTGTGATAGTATTCAATGTGGCTCAACCGCTTGGAGAAGCAGAAGGCCGCCGTGATTTTCAGCTTCATTTCCGGCCGGTTTTCACTGTCCCGGCCCCGGCGCTCCGCTTCAAAGTAGGCGGGCATGGTGAAGGCATCGTCCCCTGCGAGCTCCTCCAGGTACTGGGTAATGCCATTTTCATAGCAGTACTCCGTCACCTCAAATTTCCCTGCCACCTGGTTGCGGAAGCGGAAGGTAATCCCCTTGTTCACCACCGCCTGGCGGCGAATGACGTCCTGAAAGTATTCTGCGGGAATGTCAATCTCCGTAAACACCTCCCGGTCCGGCTTCCAATGGAAGTAGGAGCCCGTCTTTTTCCGGTCCGCCGGCTCCTTTTTCAGGCCGCCGATGTTTTTTCCTTTTTCAAAGTGGAGGCTGTACCGGTATCCGTCCCGGCGAATGACTGCATCGAAATATTCTGAGGCGTACTGGGTGGCGCAGGTGCCCAAGCCGTTCAGGCCCAGGGAAAACTCATAGTTACTGCCGCCGGCGTCATATTTGCCGCCGGCATACATTTCACAGAACACCAGCTCCCAGTTGTACCGCTTTTCCTTCTCGTTCCAATCCACAGGGCAGCCCCGGCCGTAGTCCTCCACATCCACAGACAGGTCCTCATACCGGGTGACTACAATCAAGTTCCCATATCCCTCCCGCGCCTCATCGATGGCGTTGGAGAGAATTTCAAACACCGCGTGTTTACATCCTTCCAAATCGTCTGAGCCAAAGATCACCGCAGGCCGCTTGCGCACCCGCTCCTCATCCTTCAGCATGGAGATGGAGGTATTGTCATATGCCTTTTTCCTTGCCATAGGTTCCCTCGCTGTACATTTCGGCATCTAGCCTACAAATATCCATTATATGGCCCTAGTATACGCGATTCCCTCCGGAAAGTCAACAAAATCGCTGCCTGGAGGTTTTGTAGCGTGTAGAATTACAATGCTGCCCTGTCCGTTCTCTTCTCCCATCTTGTCAACGAAGTTTCTCCGTGATATAATTCGGGAACATGTAAAAAATGGGCAAACTAAAGACAAGTGCAGCTGCAAGGAGGGAATCGGTGTGAAGCGGGACACTTTTTCTTCTTTTCATCCCATCGTTGGGCTCCTCTTTTTCGTCCTGGTTCTGGGATTCACCATGTTTTTCATGCACCCAGTGTGTCTGGGGATTTCGCTGGTCTGCGCCCTGGCTTACTCCGCCCGGTTGGAGGGCGGGCGAACCTTGGTAGGTCAGATGCGGTACATGCTGCCCCTGCTGCTGTTCACCGCCCTGCTGAATCCCCTGTTCAACCACCGGGGCGCCACGGTGCTGTTCCAGCTTCCCAACGGCTCTTCCATCACCCTGGAGGCTGTAGCCTACGGCGGGGCGGCGGCGGGGATGCTGCTGGCTGTGGTGGTCTGGTTCCGTTGTTTTGGGGCCGTCATCACCTCCGATAAATTTCTCTACCTCTTTGGGCGGATCTCTCCGTCCCTGTCCCTCCTGCTGTCCATGGCCTTTCGGTTTGTGCCCCGGTTCCGCACTCATATGCAGGACGTGTCCCGGGCTCAGCCGGACGCCGGGGGAGCCCAAAAGCTCCGGGGGGTGCTTCTCGCCTTTTCCGCCACCGTCACCTGGGCCCTGGAGAACGCCATGGAAACCGCTGACAGCATGAAGGGCCGGGGCTATGGCCTGCCGGGCCGGACCGCCTTCTCTGTCTATCGCTTTACCCGCCGGGATGGGGCGGCTCTGGCCTGCCTGCTGGCCGCCGGAGCCATGGTCATCGCCGGTAGCCTCCTGGGTGGGACCCAATTTCAGTTTTATCCCACCCTGTCCGGGCCTCTGACCGCCCCCTTTTCCCTGGGCGTCTTTGCCGCGTTCTCGCTGCTGTGCCTCTTTCCCCTGCTCACTGACCTTTGGGAGGATTTGAAATGGAGCTATTTTCTGTCCAGGACCTGACCTTTTCCTACCCCGGGCAGACCGTCCCCACTCTGGAGCGCCTGTCCTTTGACATCTCCGCCGGGGAATTTCTGGTGATTGCCGGTCCCTCCGGCTGTGGCAAATCCACCCTGCTCCGGCAGTTCAAAACAGCCCTGACCCCCCATGGCAGCATCCAGGGGCAGCTCCTGTTCCAGGGGGTCCCCTTAAAGCAGGTGGACCCCCGGACCCAGGCATCCAAAATCGGCTTTGTCCAGCAGAACCCGGACAATCAGATTGTGACAGACAAGGTCTGGCACGAGCTGGCCTTTGGCCTGGAAAGTCTGGGCTATGACCGGGCTACCATCCGGGGCAGGGTGGCGGAAATGGCCAGCTTTTTTGGCATCCAAGCCTGGTTTTACCGGGACGTCGCCTCCCTCTCCGGTGGACAGAAGCAGCTGCTGAATCTGGCCTCCGTCATGGCCATGCAGCCGGAGGTCCTCATTCTGGACGAGCCAACCAGCCAGCTGGATCCCATTGCTGCCTCCGACTTTCTGGCCACTCTGGGCCGCATCCACCGGGATCTGGGCGCCACCATTGTCATCACAGAGCACCGGCTGGACGAGGTGCTGCCCATGGCAGACCGGCTCCTGATCCTGGACGGCGGGAAGGTCCTCACCTGGGGGGCTCCTCAGACTGTCTTTTCCACCCTCCGGGAACAGGCACATCCCATGCTGGCCTCCATGCCGGCGCCTATGCGGATCTGGAGCAGCGTGCCCAGCGACCTGCCCTGTCCCCTGACCGCCGGCAGTGGGCGGCAGTTTCTGGAGCAGTGGGCGGCGGAGCATCCTCTCCGCCCCCTCCCCCCCAGGCCCTGGAGCCGCAAGGACGGGCAGGAACCCTGGGTGACAGTCCGGGAGGCCTGGTTCCGATATGAGCAGGGGGGCGCGGACGTAATCCGGGGGCTGAATCTCACAGCGTATAGCGGGGAGCTTTTCTGCATTCTGGGCGGCAACGGCGTGGGCAAAAGCACCGCGCTGCTCCTTCTGTCCGGCTCCCGCCGCCCATACCGGGGCAAGGTCTCCCGGTCAGGTAAAACCGTGGCCCTTCTCCCCCAGAATCCACAGCTTCTCTTTGTAAAGCACGTCCTGGAGGAGGACCTGTGGCAGGGTCTGCCTGGTGGCCGGACGCCGGAAAACCGGGCCCGCATGGAACGGGTTCTCCGGCTCTGCAACCTCGCCGGGCTGCTGGACCGGCATCCTTATGACCTGTCCGGTGGGGAGCAGCAGCGGGCCGCTCTGGCCAAAGTGCTTCTCCGGGAACCTCAAATTCTCCTGCTGGACGAGCCAACCAAGGGTCTGGACAGCGCGTTCAAGGAGAGCTTCGCCGAAATTTTGAAGCAGCTCACCGCCCAGGGCGTGTGCGTCATTCTGGTCAGCCACGATGTGGAGTTTTGTGCCGCCTACGGGGACCGGTGCGCCCTGTTCTTTGACGGCGGCATCGTAGCAGAGGACGCGCCAGTCCCCTTCTTCTCCGGCAAAAGCTTTTACACCACCGCCGCCAGCCGCATGGCCCGCCGCCTCCTGCCGGAGGCCATTACGGCGGAAGACGTGATTGCCGCCTGCGGCGGCTGCCTGCCCCCGAAGCCGGAACGCCAGTCTCCGCCGCCTCCATCGCCTCCCCCGGCAAAGCCCGCCTCTCCCCGGTTGCCCCTGTGGCGAAGCATCCTGGCAGGCCTGTCCGGCGCCGGAGCCCTGGCAGCTTTCTGCTATGCCCTCCTGGCCCTGGACCTGAAGGATCTGTTTGTGGCTGGGAACACTGGCGCCCGGACGCTGCACACCGCCGTATACGCCGTTCTTTTGGTATGCTTGGCGATTTTGGCCCTGGCCGTCAGCCGGAAGGAATCGCCTGGGGAGGGGGTGCTTCTCCGGGGAAAGCTGTCCAAACGGACCGTCATGACCCTGGTAGTAGCCATCCTGTCTATCCCACTCACCCTTTTCCTGGGTCCCCGGTATTTCCATGACCGAAAGTACTACGTGGTGTCGCTCCTGGTCCTTTTGGAGGCCATGCTCCCCTTCTTCCTCATCTTTGAGGGGAGGAAACCCCAGGCCAGGGAGCTGGTGATTCTGGCTGTGCTGTGCGGCCTGGCCATTGGTGGGCGGGCAGCCTTTTTCGCCCTGCCCGGTTTTAAGCCGGTGGCCGCCATGGTGATCCTCTCCGGGGTGGCGTTTGGCGGCGAGGCGGGCTTCTTGGTGGGAGCTGTCACCATGCTGGGATCCAACATGCTCTTCAGCCAGGGGCCCTGGACTCCCTGGCAGATGTTTGCCATGGGGCTTCTGGGGCTCACCGCCGGTATCCTATACCGGAAGGGGCTGCTCCGCCGGGGGCGGCTGTCCCTGTCCGTATTCGGGGCAGCAGTGACGCTCCTGCTGTATGGCGGTATCATGAACCCGGCCTCCGTCCTTATGTATCAGCCCAATCCCTCCTGGCCCATGATCTGGACCGCCTTTTTAACCGGTCTGCCTGCGGACCTGGTCCACGCTGCCGCCACCTTTTTCTTCCTCTGGTTCCTGTCCCAGCCCATGCTGGAAAAGCTGGACCGGGTGAAGGTGAAATACGGCCTTCTGGAATGACAAACACGAGGTTGTCTCAAAGTTCGTTTTGAGACAGCCTCGCGTTTTTTGATGGCTTATGGACGCCGCATACGCTCCACCACGGCGCGCAGCCCAGCCTCCAGCTGCGCCAGCTCTTCTTCGGCGGTAAAACGGCTGAGGGAGATTCGGAAGGCCCCATCCACCACCTCCGGCGGAAGGCCCATGGCCTCCAGCACATGGCTCCGGTGCCCCTTGGCACAGGCGGAACCGGCAGAGACGCAGACCCCATGGTCCTGCAGGATGTTGATGGTATTTTGCGTGGGCACACCGGGGATGGAGGCCAGGAGAATGTGGGGCGCTTCCCGGGCCCCCAGCAGCTCCACACCAGGGATTGCCTCCAGCAGAGCGGCGCACCGGTCCCGGAGGGCCGCCTCCCGGGCCAGATCCTCCCGGAGCGTGGGCAGGGCGGCGGCACAGGCGGCCCCGAAGCCCACCAGGGCGGGCGTGGCCTCGGTGCCGCTGCGATAGCCTCCCTCCTGACCGCCCCCCAGAAGAAGCGGTGGCAAGGGCAGTCCCCGGCGGATGTACAACACCCCTGCCCCCTTGGGGCCGTGGACCTTATGGGAGGAGACGGAGATGAGGTCCGCCCCCAGGGTCTTGGCCTGGAAGGGCAGCTTCAAAAAGCCCTGGACGGCGTCGGTGTGAAAAATGGCGTCGGGAGCCAGGCGGTGGGTTAGCTTTGCCATAGAACCGATGGGCATGACCGCCCCAGACTCATTGTTGACCATCATCACGGATACCAGCACCGTATCCGGCCGGATGGCCGCCTGCAGAGCGCCCAAAGTCACCCGCCCCAGAGCGTCGGGCTTCAAATACGTGACATCATACCCCTGCTCCTCCAGGCGCTTCATGGGATTCAGAATGGCGTGATGCTCCACCGCCGTGGTGATCACATGCCGCCCCCGCTTGCCCATTCGGGCCAGAGAGGAGGCCACCGCCCAATTGTCCGCCTCGGTGCCGCCGGAGGTGAAAAACACCCGGTCCGGCTCTGCACCCAGGGCCTTGGCCACCTGCTCCCGGGCAGCCTTCAGCCGCCGGGCCGCATCCATGCCAAAGCGGTACAGAGAGCTGGGGTTGCCCCACCCCGTCTCCAAAGCCTCCACCATAGCTGCCACCGCTTCCGGGCAGGGCTTGGTGGTGGCAGAATTGTCCAAATATGCAAACATGGTCCTTCCTCCCCCTATTTTCCCACGCAAAACCGCTCAAAAATCCGGTTTGTGATGTCCTCCCGAATGGTTCTGCCGCTGAGCTCTCCCATGGCCTCCATAGCCTCCTCCACATCTGTGAGGACGGCATCCGGGGTGAATCCGTCCTCCAGGCCATCCCGGGCGCGACCCATAGCCTCCGCCGCCCGCCGAATGGCATCGGCCTGCCGGGCATTGGTGAGGACAGAGCCATCGCAGAAGGTTCCCGCACCAAACAGAGCCTCCAGCACCGGCGTCAAGGCCTCCAGCCCTGTCCCGTCCTTGGCTGAGACCGGCAGAACCGTCTCAAAGGGCAGGCAGGACCGGTCCACCTGGCAGGGAAGGTCCTGCTTATTGAGCAGGCAAACGGCATGCCTGGCCAGCCGGGCGGCCTCCATGGCCTCCTGGTCCTCCGGCTCCAGGGGGCGGCTGCCGTCACAGACCAACAGGGCCAGATCCGCCCCCCGGGCCGCCTCCAGGGAGCGGGCCACTCCCAGAGCCTCCACCTGGTCAGAAGCGTCCCGAATGCCCGCCGTATCCACCAGACGCAGCCGCACGGAGCCCACCAGCACGGTCTCCTCCACCGTATCCCGAGTGGTGCCGGGAAGCTCCGTCACAATGACCCGCTGGAACCCGGCCAGGGCATTCAGCAAACTGGACTTGCCCACATTGGGCTTGCCCAAAATCACCGCCCGGACCCCCTGGCGCAGCACCTGCCCCCGGGCGACGGTCGCCAGCAGAGCCTCCAGGGTAGCCTGGGCACTGGCCAGACTGCCGGCATACGCAGTCAAGCGGAACTCGTCAATGTCCTCGTCGGGATAGTCCAGAACGGCGTGAAAATGGCTGCACAGGTCTGTGAGGGTGTCATAGACCGGCTCCAG
>OGXX01000075.1_pt1 | contig 91278 bp, 89 predicted proteins | sample 1576301 | NCBI WGS metagenome assembly OGXX01 (sample SAMEA3541469, study PRJEB24748) | human gut metagenome | biome: human gut; feature: human-associated habitat; material: faeces | place: China | collected 2012
ATTAGCACCAGACCAAAAAACTGCCCCTCCACCCCCAGTTTGGAAACTGAAGTTTACGAAAATTAATTCATCAAATCATTCATCTAATTTAATTATTATAAAAAAAATTTAAAAATTGAATATGCTAAGAAAAAATAAATAACTAATTGAGAGGACCACCACATTATTTAATAATAATAAAAACAATAAATATATCTTAATTATAATTTTATGTAAATTATTTTTCAATAATTGTTATTTGTATAATAAGGTGTGATAATTTTGTATTCAGTAAAATCAGTTAAAGATCTTCAAAGCCTTAATCCATTCATTGTTGTTGGATGTGGAGGTGGTGGAGAGAAATTCTCTAATCTTGAGGGAGTTGAAACAGTAGGGTTCATTGATGATGATGAAAAAAAGCAAGGTAAACTATTCTGCGGGTGTAAAGTTTCCAGCACTCTTGAAGAGAGTTTAGAGGATAGTGATGCTAAATCAATTGCAATAATGATACCTATTGGTGCTGAAGGACCTGCACTTAAATATGCAGTTCAGGCTATTGATGCAGGTTTAAATGTAGTCTGTTCATTTAGATCTCTTTCAGTTTCAGACAATCCTTCATTAGTAAAATTTGCTGAATCAAAAAACGTAGAAATTAAAGAGATAAGTCCAAGATTAGATGTTGTTCGTAAATTTGCAGGAATAGCTCCTGAAAAATCTTGTGAGGTTTTACCTAAGATATTTTATAAACCCAAAGCTAAGGTTGTTTTTGTAGGAGGAACTTCTCAGGAATGTGGTAAAAGAACCACTACTAAAGCTTTAGGTGTTGAAGCTAAAAAAAGAGGTTTAACTTCAGCTATTATTTCTACTGATGAAATGGGTATTGAAGAACCAACTGATTTTAATTTTAGAGCTGGAAGTTTGTCTGCTATGGATGTACCTTCTGCTATTTTAAGTGCAATTAAATATGTAGAGGAAACTAAAAATCCAGATATCATTTTTATTGAAGGTCAATCTAGTTTAACTGAAAAAGGAAATCCAAATCCGAGAGGTTTATCTGCCTCTATTTTAATTGGAGCGGCACCGGATGCAGTTATTGTTGCTCATAGACCAAATCACCCTTATAGGGATCCAAGAGGAATTCCTGATGAAATAAAAGCTATTGAAGCTGTTGAACCAACTAAAGTTGTTGGTATTTCAATCAACCTTAAAAATTCTGAATTAGAGGATTTAGATGAATGTTATTTTGAACATACTTATGATTTACCAACTCAAGATGTTTATAATAACGGTGCTTCAAAATTACTAGATGCTATTTTAGATTATTTGGGAGATGATTAATATGAGTTTTATGGATATGTTAAAAAGAAGTTTAGGTTTTGAAGGAACTGAAGAAAGTGTTAGGAATAATAATTTAAGGTCCAGTTACGATCCTAGAGAATATTACGAAGAGGACATTGAATATTATGAGGATGAATATCCTACTTATTATGATAACAGTGGCTATGAAATAATGCTTCTAAGACCAAAAAACATCGATGATATTAATTATATTATCGATCAGATTATTGAGGAGAAAAATCCGGTTATTGTTGATTTTGCTTTCCTTCAAAAAGAAAGTCCAGCAAATTTCAAATTAGCTTCAGATAAAATAAATGATATGAGAAAAGATTTTGGTGTTGAAGCTTTTCTCCTTGCAAATACTGAAGACAAAAACCTAGTTATTATCTCTCCAGAAAGTGTTAAAATAACTAAAAAATAATTATATCTTAAAGAACTTCTGAGCATTTTTAAATGCTACTTTTTCTATTTTTTTATTTTCAAAGCCTTGCTTTTCTAACTCTTCTATTGTTTGGGGTACTGACAGCGGATTTGACGGCATGTTACTTATGTCACTATTCAATAGGAATTTGTCAAAGCCATATTCATCTAAAATAGCTATTGCCTCTTCTTTTTCCATTTTTTGAGGTTGTACTGTAAGACCTATGGTATAATCTTTATCTATGACATTTTCAACAGTCTCTTTGTTGATATGGTCTATTACAACTAGCTTTTCATCAATATGATTTGGAATTATTTTATTTATTTCCTCTATAACCTTTGATTTGTTTTTACGTGGTGTATGGACTATTACTTTAGTTTTTGTTTCGTCTCCAATGTCTAATTGTTTTTTAAATACCTTTATCTCATCTTCTGTTAGATTTTCAAGGCCAATTTCCCCAATAGCTATTATGTCCTCATTTTCTATCCATTTATAGAGATTTTCGTATATTAGTTCAGGTTTCACATAGCTGTTTGTTGGATGTATTCCTAAAGCCACTTTTAAATCAAGACCATATCTTTCAGCTCTTTGTGTGTCGTAGTTTAAAATTTTCTCTAATTGATTTAAAAGAACTGTTTCATTAAATAGCTTGTAAGGATAGAAACCACAAGTTATTGCAGTATCAATTCCAGATAATTTCATGGACTCAAAATCTTCACTACTTCTTGCGTCTCCATGTATATGTGTATCTATCATTTTATCATTCCTTTATTTGTTTTATTTATATTATGTTCTTTAAAACATATGTGATTTTGCACACATGCTCACTTTGAAATTCTTTATATTTTATATTATTAAATATATTCCCTAAAGTATTACATCTGGTGGTCTTGTGAACACAAAAAATGAAATATATTTGGATAATTATGAAAAAGTCTCTGATGAAATAAAACATATAACAAATTCAGTAATAAGATTGCATTTGCTGTTCTCTTTATTTGAATCTAATATGACCATGAAAGAGATAAATGATGCTACTGGTTTAAGTTATAGTGCAATTTCTACCAATGTCCATGCATTAGAATCAACTGGATTCATAACAAGGGAAGGAAATAAGTATTTCCTGTCAAATGATATGGAATTTTATCTTAAAAACTTAAATGAACTTAATAAGACAATAAATATTCTGGAAATATTCAATAATTTATTTGAAAATCATAAAGTAAGAGGAATACCTAACGATTTAATATCTGAGATTCACATGATTGAAGATAGCAATTTGCTAGAGTCCTCTGGAATAAACGCTTATAAAATCAATAAAATCATATTAAATAATATTAAAAAGTCAGATTCATTAAAAGCAATTATTCCAATAAACTTTCAGGATTTAACTGACAGTATTGGCGGACTTCTTGAAAAAGGTAAAAAAGTGGAGTTAAAAATAGCTAAACCAATTTATAAGAGATTTACTGAAAATATCAACGTAAAAAGCAGCAATCTTAAAATAAATGAAATAGAAAAGGATTTTAATTTCTTATTGATTATATCTGACAAAACAACAATGTTGGGATTGTATAAAAAGGACGGCAGCTATGATCAAAATAGAATTTTAATATCTCAGTCCCCAGAAAGTCTAAAATGGGCTCAAAATCTATTTAAATCAATATAAAAAGAAAGTATTGTTTACTTTCTTTTTTTTAGTTGTTGTAGTGGTCCTTTAAATATGAACTGACATCATCAATAGCTATTCTTTCCTGATTTTCAGTATCTCTGTTTCTAATTGTTACCATATTGTCTTCTAAACTATCAAAATCTACAGTAATAGCTAGTGGAACACCTATTTCATCTGCTCTTGCATATCTTTTTCCGATTGTTCCAGTTACTTCATGTTCTACAGTATATCCCTCTAACCTAAGGCGGTTTGTTATATTTTCTGCAATTTCACGAGGTCCTTCTTTATTTACTAATGGATAAACTCCCACTTGCACTGGAGCTACTTCCTCTGCAAATTTAAAGTATTCTTTTTCTCCGTCATGGAATGAGTGTAGAAGGGTGCAGTATACGATTCTGTCAATTCCGAAAGAGGGTTCAATTACATGAGGAACAATTTTTTCACCTGATATCTCTTCTTCAACTTCTTCAATTATTAAAAGATCTTCTGGCACTTCATATTCTTCATCTAACTGGATTACATATTTTCCGGTGTCCTTTATACTTTGAATAATTTCATCTGGTTCTGCCTGTTCAATAGCCTGTTTAACTTTAGGTGAGTTTCCTTTAAAGACAGGTCCAAATTTTGCAAGATTTGGTTTTACAACAGTTTTTTTAATGGTTTTAGGCTCTTCGTATTCAATGAATACATTTAGTTCATCGTTACTGAATTTTGAGTGTGATTTTAAATCATAATCTCCTCTGTCTGCAATTCCGATGATTTCCACCCAGCCGTATTTGTCAGTTAAACATTCAACGTCCCAACAGTCTAGAGCATAGTGAGCCATTTCGCCTTTTAAGTGTTGTCTGAATCTTAAAACTTCATCAGGAATTCCAATTTCATTTAAGAATTTTTTAGCTAAGTAAAGTTGATATACGAGCATTTCATTAGCTACAATTCCCTGACTGAGTGCTTCCCCAGCAGTTATTTTTATTGGTTCTCCATTTGTTTCTTGAACTTCCTGGGAATTCAAATATAAAATTTCATCTTTTATTTTGTCGAATTTAGGTGTGGTTTTGTCTTTAGGGTTTAAGAAAATCTCTGCTTCGGCTTGTGTGAATTCTCTAAGCCTGATTACTCCTTGTCTTGGTGAAATTTCATTTCTATAAGCCTTACCAAGTTGTACTGCTCCAAAGGGTAGTTTTCCTCTAAAGAATCTCTCAAGTCTTTTAAAGAGAATGAATATTCCTTGGGCAGTTTCAGGTCTCATATAACCTACTTTATCTCCTTTAGCTCCAATCATGGTTTTAAACATTAAGTTATAATTCCAGATATTAGCTAGTTTTCCACCACATTCAGGACACACTATGTTGTTGTCAATGACTATCTGGTCGAGTTCTTCATTTTCCAAGCTTTCTACATCTTCTCCAATTACTTCTTCAATGATATGGTCTGCTCTAAATACTTCCCCACATTCTTCACATTTTGTCATTGGGTCTGTAAAGTTATCAACGTGACCTGATGCTTTTAAAACTTCTTTAGGCATTACGGTTGGTCCTTCTATTTCGTAAAAGCCTTCTCCTGAAACGTACTGTTTTCTCCATTTTTGCATTATGTTATTTTTTAAACTAGCTCCGAGAGGTCCGTAATCTGTAAATCCAGATACTCCAGAGTATATTTCAAAAGATGGCCAGAGGAATCCTCTTTTTGCACTAATGTTTGTCATTTTGTCATGATTCATAATCTATTCCTTCTTTAGTTCGTAATCTTGTTTAATTCTACTGCTTTCAGGTTTTACTTGCCCCATATATTTGCTATTTCTACTTGGATGGCCGTAAGGTATTTCAGAGGGGGTAGTCATAGTTTCAAATACGATTTGACAGACTCTTTGACCAGGATAGAGAGCTACAGGCATTGCTCCAATGTTGGATATTTCTAAAGTGATTTTACCTTCAAAACCAGGATCAATAAATCCTGCAGTTACATGCATTGTTACACCTAGCCTTCCCATAGATGACCTGCCCTCTACTCTTGCTACAAGATCATCAGGAACCTTAACGTATTCGTTTGTTGTAGCTAATGCAAATTCATTTGGATGAATAATAAATGCTTCACCCGGTTCAACTGTTGTTGATTCCATGTAAGATGCAACATCTTCAGGATCTTTTGGGTCTATATATGGTTTTCTAATAACTTTAAAAACTTTAAACTCATTTCCAAGCCTCATATCTATAGAGGATGGTTGTATTTGCATTTCATCTTCTAAAGGCTCTATTGCAATTTTACCTTTTTTAAGATATTCTTTTAGGGTTTTATCACTTAGAATAGTCATTTTATTCCTCTTGCTTCATTTTCAATCTTCTTAAAATGCCTTTTAAGGTATGTGCTTCACGTCCAGTAATAAAAGCACGGTTTATAATATTTTTAAATGATCGTAATCCGGTTTTCTTTTTATGGTCTGGAATAGGCAATGTGTCAATTATTTCAGCCATATCCTTTAGAAGATATTCCTTTTCAATTGATGTGCTTTCTTCAAGACCTTCAACTGGAAATTCATTTCGATTTTTAAATAGTTCATAAAAAATAATAGCTGCTGCATGTGAAATATTCATAATAGGATAGCTAGGGTCAGTAGGAATACTTACAGTAATATCACAGCTTTCTATCTCTTTATTTGTAAGGCCGTTTCCTTCACGGCCGAAAATAATAGCAGTATTAACATTTGTATTTATTTTACTTCCTAACTCCTCAGGTTTTATCGGTATTCTGGAAAGATTATAACTTCCTCCTGCTACTCCAGTTGAAGCTACTTTAAAATCAATCACTACATGTTTGTAGAAATCATTTAACGTATCAAATATCATAGCATTTTCTACTAGATGCCTTGCATGCATTGCCTGATAAAAAGCTTCCTCTTTAAGTTCTGGAGGATTAATAAGAACTAATTTTGAAAGTCCAAAATTAGCCATAGTTCTTGCAAGAAAACCGATATTTCCTGGTGTTTCACATTCAACAAAAACTACATAAACATTATTTTTAAGATTTTCTGTCTCTTTTTCATAAAGATTATTTTCAAGATGTTTGGAGATCTCTTTGCTGTTAGATTGAGATTTCTTTTTTGCTTTTTTTGTAGAAGTCTCATTTGCTTTAGTCTTTTCTTTAGTTTCCTTTTCAGATGGATTTAGTTCATGTTGATTTACAACTGACTCTTCACTAACTGCAGCATCTCCCATTTTTACACTCCTAATTTACTCATAAGCTTTTTTTAGTAATTGCACAAGATTCATAGCTTTTGTATCAACATTTTCGCTATCGAGACCATCTTGAATATTCAACTGACAAAATGGACAGATAGTTATGACAGCTTCGGCATCAGTATCTTTTATCATTTTAGCTTTTTCACTAGCTAGTTTTGAAGCTATTTCTGGATGTCCTGATTTTATTCCTCCACCAGCACCGCAACATTGATCTGGTTGGCTCATCTCTACAAACTCAACACCTTTCATATTTTTGAGTATTTCTCTTGGTGGATTGGATATTCCCTGACCTCTAACTAAATGGCATGGGTCGTGCCAGGTAACTTTCATATCTAAATCCTTCATCTTGTCATAATCAAGTTTATCTATTAAAAATTCGCTTATATCCAATACATTAAGATTGGAACCATATTCAGGATGCTTGTTTTTAAGTGTAGATCCGCAACCAGCGCAGACAGTAATCACAGTATCATAATCTTTAAACACTTCTTTATTTTTATCTACTAACTTCTGAACATCTTTTGTTTGTCCGGTATTGATTAGTGGTGATCCGCAGCATACTTGGTCTTCAGGAACGTATACTTCAATTCCATTAGCTTCAAGAACATCTATCAAATCATGGCCTACGTCAGGTAATTTTTTATCCATCATACAACCAGTAAACAAAGCCACTTTAGGCTTTCCCTTTGATTTGCTTTTGTTAACTTCTTCTACAAAACTTTTCTCGCCAGTAACAGAACGGCCAGTATTTTGGATATTTTCTTTAAAGGCAACTTGCTCTGGAAGGGGTCCTTCTCCTTCTTCACAGGCTTTTTCTCTAAATTTGGCAATTGCGTTTCCGAAGGTGTTTATGTTTTTAGGACAAACTTGATAACATCTTCCACAGCTTGTACAGTTAAACAAACCTTCCTCAATACTTTCTTTCAATCTATCGTCCATATCTCTGGGATCTTTATCAAATTTAGATAGATATCTCATTATATAAGGTCCGCCATATTCATCTTTGAAATATTTAACAACAGGACATGTTGAAAGACATGAATGACATTCAATACAGCCTCTAACACTTTTAGTGTCTTTAATATCCTCACTAGTAATTGTTTCATCAAAAGAAGTGTTATGTTGCTCTGGTGTTAAATTTAAATGGATATCCTTTATTTTTTGTTCTATTTCACTTTTATCAACAATCAAATCTTTAATTATTGGAAAATCAAGAGGTTCTATTAATGCACCGTCTTCTATTTCTTTTTGGCATGCCAGCACTCCAATTCCATTAAATTTAACTGCACATGACCCGCACTGTCCTGCACGACAAGATTCCCTATAGCTAATGTCCGCATCATATTTTTTATTAATAGCTTTAAGAGCATCTAATACTTTCATTCCAGGAGTCTTTTCTATTTCATAGCATTCAACATGGGGGTTTAAATCTAATTCCTTGTCAAATCTAGAAACACAAACTTTTATCATTGTTTTACCTCTATGTTAGAAAATTCAAAAATCAGAATAAAAAAATTAATAATATTAATATATAAATATTATATAGTATAATTAATTATTTATATTTATTTTATAATTTTTATTTTATAATGAGGAAAAATAATGAATTTGAAAGAATTAGTGACAGGAAAAAAAGGAGATAAACAGTTCCTGTTAGGAAATGAGGCGGCAGTTAGAGGAGTTATTGAAGCAGGTCTTTCTGTAGCAGCAACATACCCAGGTACTCCTTCTTCTGAAATTGGAAACATTTTATCTTTGCTTTCAAAAGATGCAAATATATATTTTGAATTCTCAACAAATGAAAAAGTAGCTATGGAGGTTGCAGCGACAGCAGCAGCATCTGGTCTTCGTTCATTCACTTTTATGAAACATGTAGGTATGAATGTGGCCAGCGACTCATTTATGACTACAGCTTACACTGGAGTTCGTGGCGGAATGGTCATTTTGATAGCTGACGATCCTTCTGTATTTTCCTCTCAAAATGAACAGGATAGTCGTCATTATGGGCAATTAGCTAATTTGCCGGTTTTAGAACCATCCAGCTGTCAGGAAATTAAAGACATGGTAAAATACGGCTTCGAACTATCTGAAAAAGTTCAATTACCAGTAATTGTAAGAACTACAACACGTGTTTCCCATATGAGGGGGATTGTTGAATTTGGAGATATTGAAGATAACAGTTCTAATGGAGAAACTCATTGGAGAAAAGCAACATTTAAAAAAGACCCTTCACAGTTTGTCCCAGTTCCAGCATATGCTCAAAGAATGCACATTGATTTAATTGAAAAAATGGAAGATGTTAAAAATATATCAAACAAATCAGAGCTTAACACTCCAACAAATAATGCAGAATCAAAAATTGGTGTAATAAGCTCCAGCAGTGCATTTAATTATGTTCATGATGTTGTAAAGGTTAACAATTTAGATATTGAGATATTTAAAGTAGGACTTTCTAATCCGTTTCCAGATAATAAAGTCTATGAATTTTTAGAAGGATTAGAGGAGGTTTTTGTTGTTGAAGAAGTCGATCCGATTATTGAAAAAGAAGTTTTAATTGTAATCGGACAAAATAACATAGATGTTAAAGTTCACGGAAAATTAGATGGAACATTTCCAAAATATCATGAATTCAATCCAAATATAGTCAAAGATGGATTTAACAAGCATTTACACTTTTATGAAAAAGAAAAACAGGAATTATCACCATCTCTAGAAAAATTAATCTCAGAGATTCCAGTAAGGGCACCGGTTTTATGTTCAGGTTGTCCTCACAGAGCAATGTACTATGGAATAAACAAAGCAGCTGAAGAGCTTAATATACCTGAAGAGGATATGATTTTTGCATCAGATATTGGATGTTACACATTAGGATTAAATCCGCCATATAACGCTGCAGATTATCTTCTTTCAATGGGTTCAAGTGTTGGTGACGGATGCGGTTTCTCAATAGCTACCAACCAGCATGTTGTAAGTTTTATTGGCGATTCCACATTTTTCCACAGCGGATTATCTCCTTTAATAAATGCAGTTCACAATAAACAAAACTTCGTTTTAACAGTTCTTGACAATAGAATAACAGCTATGACAGGAGGTCAGCCAAATCCAGGAATTCCAGTTGATGGTATGGGTGATGAAGCTCCTGAAATATCAATTCGTAAACTAGCTAATGCAGCAGGAGTTAAATTTGTACGTGTAATTAATCCTCTTAACCTAGAACAGGTAATTAAAACATATAAGGAAGCATTAGAATTTGATGGTGTAGCAGTTATTATTTCCAAATCTCCATGTACTCTAATTAAAGGATTTAATAAAAAACCACCAGTTAAACTTGAAGAAAGCAATTGTACACAATGTAGGAAATGTTCAGATGAACTTGCATGTCCGGCCATATCATTTAAAGACAATAAAATAGTTCTTGATGAGGCAATGTGTAGTGGTTGTAATGTCTGTGTTCAAGTCTGTAAATATGGAGCTATAAATGCTGGAAGGTGATGAGAATGGTAAAAGATAGTTATAGTATGTATATTTGTGGTGTTGGAGGTCAGGGAATTATTAAAACCTCTGTGATTATTGGCGAAGCTGCAATGAATGAGGGATTTAACGTAGTCATGAGTGAAATTCATGGAATGTCTCAAAGGGAAGGGTCTGTTTCAACAGAATTAAAAATTGGTAATTATGACAGTTCAATTCTTCCAGAACACAGTGCTGACATGATACTTTCATTTGAACCAATAGAATTAGTAAGAGGAATTGATAAAGCTAATAAGGACACTAAACTTGTCTTTAACACGTTTCCTATTATTCCAAGTTCTGCTGATAAACCTTATCCAAACATTGACAATCTAATTGACGTTTTAAAAGAAAACTTTAGAAATGTTCTTCCAATTGACGGAAACCAATTAGCTATTGATGCAGGAAATATTGTGTCATTAAACATGGTGCTTTTAGGTGCAGTTACTGCAGATGATAATTTTCCAATTTCAAAAGAAGCAGTAATTGAAGCTATGAAAAATAATTTAAATCCTAAGTTCCATGACCTAAACTTAAAAGCTATTGAAAGTGGTTATAAATGGATAAAAGGTTAATAGTCTTATAGATAAAATATTATAAAGAGGTGCTTCAAAATGAGTTATAAAATCGACAATGCTATAATAAAAAAAGATAGATTAGGTAACATCACTTTAATTGATCCTCAAGGAAAATTTCAAAATGATGATGCATTTGTAGCTATTAAGAGTGATGATTTAATCACTATACAACTGTTAATTAATGGTATTTTAAACAATGATTTCAGAAGATGGAGGGAAATCAGACAATTTCCAGATAATGAAACTGTAAAAAACTTGCTTGTACGTTTAGGATACACTAAAGAGGATATAGCTCAAATGTTAAGGGAACTTTAAGCAAATTTTGGAGATTCAATTTGCCAGAGTTCATGCTATTAAAAGAAATAGGTTTGACTAAATTTAAGATTTTAATGTCCTTAGACTATGGCAGTGATGGCAATATTGAAGCCCATGAATTTTATGACGGCAAATTCTGGTGTGAGATGCTATCAGATTTAATTTTTGCAAATACTTTTTGTGACGAGTCAACTCAGGAAGAATGGAATATTTTCACTGAAGAAATAGTTCATATGATTGAAAATAAGGAATTTTTAGAAAAAATAAAAAAATTAAGGGATATTAATGACTCTTTTTATGAAGAAGACATTAATATTGTCCTTGTTGAAAAAGATTAGATTTATAACTCCTCTAAATCTTCTTCATTAAGAAGATTTACATTGTTTTTCTCAAGCAAGTCTATTGCTTCATTCATATTGTCCAATTTTATAACAACAATAGCTTCATCAAGTTTAACACTTGAAAATGCGTAGATGTATTCGATATTGTTTTTTTCATTGTCTAAGCATTCCAGAACAGTGTTTAATCCGTTCGGTTTGTCTGGAACAGTTGCAATAACCACTTTGTCTTCACGTGTAACAAAGTTCTCTTTCTCAAAAGCATCAATTGCCTTTTCATTGTCATCTACAATAAGTCTTAGAACTCCGTATTTTGAAGTGTCGGCTATTGAAAGAGCTAGAATATTAACGTTTGCTTCTCCAATAATTTCAATAGCTTCTTTTATTCTTCCTTCTTTGTTTTCTAGAAATACTGAAATCTGTTTTGCTGTCATTTTCCCACCTATTCAAAGTTTCTTTCATCAATTACCCTTACAGCTTTTCCTTCACTTCTTGGTAAGCTTTCTGGTTCACAGATTGTTACATTTACTTTAATGCCTAATTCTGATCTGATAGCTGCTTTGATTTTTTTCTCTACTTCCTCAAGCTCTTTTATTTCATCAGAGAATAATTCTTTAGAAGCTTCAACTTTTACTTCAATTTCATCAAGGATATCTGGTCTTGTTACGATAATCTGATAGTTTGGAGTTACTCCTTCAACACTAAGCAATGCCTTTTCGATTTGAGATGGGAAAACCATCACTCCTTTGATTTTCATCATGTCATCGCTTCTTCCAGTTATTCTGGTCATTCTTTTAGTTGTTCTTCCACAATCACAATCTCCAGACATTAGGGAAGTTAAATCTTTTGTTCTAAATCTGATAATTGGCATTCCTTCACGAGTAAGAGTTGTTAATACGAGTTCTCCTTTCTGGTCATCTCCCAATACTTCTCCAGTTTCAGGATTAATAATCTCTGGATAGAAATGGTCATCAGAGATATGAATTCCATCCTGCTCCATACATTCTTGTGCTACTCCAGGACCCATAATTTCAGTTAATCCGTAGATATTCAATGCTTTAATACCAAGTGTTTCTTCAATTTTGTTTCTCATTTCTTCGGTCCACATTTCTGCTCCAAAGATTCCAGCTTTAAGATTAATGTTTTCCAATGGAATTCCTGCTGCATGAAGGCTTTCCCCTAAGTACATTGCATATGAAGGGGTACATGTTAAAATATCACTTTGAAAATCTTGCATATTGTCTAATTGTCTTTTAGTGTTTCCAGCAGACATTGGGACAGTTATTGCACCAAACTTATTCGCCCCATGATGAATTCCAAAACCACCTGTAAATAAACCATATCCGTAAGCATTTTGAACGATCCAGTTTTTCTCGCAACCAGCCATACCAAGACCTCTTGCAATAATTTCACCCCATATATCCAAATCTTTTTGAGTATATCCAGAAACTGTTGGCTTTCCAGTTGTTCCAGAAGAGGCATGGATTTCAACAATATCGTCATATGGTACTGCAAAAAGTCCAAATGGGTATGATGCCCTTAAATCATCTTTAGTAGTGAAAGGAAGTTTCTCAATATCTTTTAATGTCTTAATATCTTCAGGTTTAACACCAGCGTCATCAAATTTCTGTTTATAAAGAGGAATTTTTTCATAAGCTATTTTTACAGTTTTTTGAAGTCTCTTAAGCTGCAATTCTTCTTTTTCTTCATGGCTCATACATTCGGCTTTTTCATTCCAAATCATTTTATCACTATTTCTTTTTCATTTATTTTATTTGTTTGTTAATTAGAATATAAAAATTTATATAATGTCGATTTTAAAAATTTTATTGTATATTTACTAATTTTGAATATTTTTTTGAGGTTTTTAAATGAATGTTATGATTTTGGCAATTGTATTTATAATTTACATATTTGCATTAGTTTATGTAGGTTATTATGCATGGAAAAAAACAAAATCCTCTGAAGACTTTATGATAGCAGGTGGAGATACACATCCAGCTATTATGGCATTAAGTTATGGTGCAACGTTTATTTCTACGGCAGCTATTGTAGGATTCGGGGGAGTTGCAGGACAATATGGGATGAGTATTCTATGGTTATCCTTTTTAAACATTTTTGTTGGAATATTCATTGCTTTCGTATTTTTAGGTAAAAGAACTCGTAAGATGGGTCATGCTTTAGGCTCTCTCACTTTCCCAGAATTTTTAGGTAAACGTTTTAAAAGTAAAGGAATTCAAACTATTTCTGGTTTAATTATTTTTTGTGCAATGCCGCTTTATGCAGCAGTAGTAATGATTGGTGCAGCTAGATTTTTAGAATCTTCATTATTAATTGATTTTAACATATGTCTATTGATATTGACTATTATTATCACATTCTACGTATTATTCGGTGGTATTAAAGGTGTAATGTATACTGATGCATTACAAGGAGTGATTATGGTCGCGGCTATGGCATTCTTACTTGTTTTTGTATACTGGATGTTTGGAGGTGTAGAACCAGCAAACTCAGCATTAACAAATATGGCAAACTTATATCCGGCTAGCGCAGCAGCAAATGGTGGTGTTGGATGGACAGCATTTCCAACGCTGAACAGTCCTTATTGGTGGACATTAGTGTCCTCTACTTTAATCGGTGTAGGTATTGGTGTACTTGCTCAACCATCTTTAATTGTAAGATTCATGACTGTAAAATCTGATAAAGAGTTAAACAGGTCTGTTTTGATTGGAGGTATTTTCATTGCAATTTTACCAACTACTGCTTATATTGTAGGATCACTTTCAAATGTTTATTTCATGGACAAAATTGGACAGATAGCTGTTGACGCTGTTGGAGGAAATATTGATAAAATTATACCGACATTTATTACAAGCGCATTACCTGAATGGTTTGTATATGTCTTCTTATTGTCATTAATTGCAGCAGCTATGTCTACTGTCAGCTCTCAATTACATACTCAAGGATCTGCTTTTGGTGTAGATATTTATGGTTCTTTAAGAAGAAAAGCAAAACAAATCAGTCAGGTTTCCATAACCAGAATTGGTATATTAATTGCCGTAATATTGGCTATTATTGTTGCATTTAAATTACCTGGAAGTGTTGTAGCACTTGGTACAACTCTTTTCTTTGAGATTTGTGCTGCATCATTCTTGCCAGTATTTTTAGGAGCTCTTTATTGGAAAAGAACAACAAAAGCAGGAGCATACGCAAGTATTATCTCAGGTATTATCGTTAGTTTGTTCTGGTTAATTTTCGTATTTGCAAAAACTGCAAAAGGCGTGGGAATCTGCCAGTCTTTATTTGGAGTTCCAACTTTAATTTCAGCACACCCTTGGCCGTTTATTGACGTTATGTTAATAGCAGTACCTATTTCAGCTATTTTCCTAATTATTGTAAGTTTACTTACCAAAAAACCAGAAGATGAAGTTCTGGATAAAGCTTTTGAGAAAATTGATAACAAAGGAAGTGAAGCATAATGATGGTTCTAGGAATTGAAGATCCTTGGATTTGGAGTGTTTATATTTTAACTATCTTAGCAACACTTTTATGTATTGTTTATGGTATTGTAAACTGGAATAAAGGAGATTAATTCTCCTTCTTCTTTTAATTTTATAATTTTAACTGTTCATAAAACATTTTTTAACATATTTTTGAATGTTGTTTTTTCTTTATTTTTTCTGTTAACTGACTCAGTATTCAATATTTAATCTAGATATTGTTCAATTTTTTTATAATATGTTTATTTTAATTCAATTTTTGATTAATTTTTAAATATAAGTTTGAACATAATATAAAATTAATTAAAATTATTTGAATATTTTTGGAAGTATAAAAATGGCAGCATTTGATAGAATTAAATCAGGTATTCCAGAGTTGGATGAAACTCTTGACAATATTCGTCTTGGAGATAATGTGGTGTGGCATATTTCTAATTTAAAAGAATTTAGCTATTTTGTAGATCCTTTTATTAAACAAGCAAAAGAGGATGGTAGAAATTTAATTTACATGAGATTTGCCGATCACGAACCATTAATCGAAATGTCAGAAAAGGACATTGAGGATCTTGACTACGAATTTGAAAATAAGGGCGATGGCTTTGCAATGATTGAAAGAGATGGAATTAAAATTTATAAAGTCAATCCATATAACCAATTTGAATCTTTTACATTAGAAGTCCATAATATTATAGATAAAGAAGGTTTTGATGCATTTTATGTATTTGATTGCTTATCTGACCTTCAAGCAGCCTGGTCTACTGATTTGATGATGTGGAACTTCTTTAAAGTGACCTGCCCATTTTTATTTATTCTCGATACTGTTGCATACTTCCCAATTCTACGTGGAAAACACTCTTTTGATGCAATAGCTAAAATTAGAGAAACTACACAACTTCTTTTAGATGTATTCTCAAATAACAACGAGGATGTTTATATACATCCATTAAAAGTTTGGAATAGATACTCTCAAAACATGTTTTTAGGCCATAAATACAATTTGGAAACTGGTTCGGTAACTGCTTTAAGAGAAGGTTTGGAAGTCAGTAAGTTCTATAAACTTCTAAATGATATTAATAACTCTCAAAGTGAACATACAATTGATAGTTGGGAAAGGTTCATGACTTTAACTAAAATGAAGTATGATGCAGGTGGAGATGTTTCTAAAGAGTGCAATATTATCTGTGATACAATGATGGCTAAGGATGAGAATTTACTAGCTAAAATTAAAACTTATTTCACACCACAAGACTACTTTTCTATTTATAATAGAATGGTTGGAACTGGTATGATTGGAGGTAAGGCATGTGGGATGCTACTTGCACGTAAAATCATTGAAGTGGAACGTCCGGATATCTATGAATATTTTGAACCTGATGATTCATTTTACATTGGGACTGATCTTTTTTATACATACATAGTATCAAATGACCTTTGGGACATTAGAGTAAGACAAAGGAACAAGGAGGACTATTATGAGGCAGGTAAGGAACTTGAAAAAGGTCTTAAGGAAGGAACATTTTCAGAGGAAATCAAAAATAAATTTATTCATGTTTTAGAGTATTTTTGGTCAAAGTCCTATTATTGTCCGTTCAAGCAGTTTTCTTGAAGATGGTTTTGGTAATGCTTTTGCTGGAAAATACGAATCTGTATTTTGCATAAATCAAGGAAGCTTAGAAGAACGTCTAGAGGCATTTGAAAAAGCTGTAAAAACGGTTTATGCCAGTACAATGAATATTTCAGCTTTAGAATATAGAAAAATCAATGAACTGGATGATATTGATGAGCAGATGGGACTTCTTGTTCAAAGAGTTTCAGGTTCATATTATGGAGATTTCTTCTTTCCAACAGCTGCAGGTGTAGGTTTTTCATATAGCTCTTACTGTCCACTTCCGGAAATGGATAATGAAGCTGGAATGTTACGTCTTGTAATGGGTCTTGGAACTAAAGCAGTTGATAGAACAAAAGAAGATTATCCGAGAGTTATTAATTTAGATCAACCTAATGCAGTAATAATGCCTAATGTTGATGATAGACACAAATACTCCCAACATTACTTGGATGTTCTTGATTTCAAAAATAAAGAGTATCATGATGTTTCTGTTCTAAGAGGTTTTGAAGTTATTCCAGATTATGCTAAAAAAGCAGTATCAGAACACAATAGGGACGCTGAAAGAAGATATAGGGAAAGAGGACAGAAAAGAGAAGTTTTAATTGCTAATTGCCAGGGTCTTATTAATAATGATAAATTTACAGCAATGATGAAAGAAATCCTAAAAACATTGGAAAATGCCTACGAATATCCAGTTGATATGGAGTACACAGTTAATGTTGGTAAGGATGACTCTTTTGTTATTAATTTATTGCAGTGCAGACCTCTTAAAGTATCAATTACCGATGAAGTCATTGAAATGCCTGAAGAAGAAAACGTTTATTTCCATATAAAAGATTCATCAATGGGAAGATCACGTAAAGAAAAAATAAATACAATATGCTATGTTGACCCACACAAATACTATGAGTATCCATACGCTAAAAAAAGCTTGATAGCAAGAGTAATTGGGGAAGTAAATAATTACTGCAAACAAAACAATAAAAACTCCATGTTAATTACTCCTGGCAGGATAGGAACATCATCACCAGAGCTAGGAGTTCCAGTAGTATTTGCAGACATAAGTCAATTTTCAGCAATCTTAGAAGAGTCTTACAGCGAAATAGGTTATATGCCCGAATTATCATTTGGAAGTCACATGTTTCAGGATTTGGTAGAAGCGGACATCTACTATGGTGCCATATTTGAAAATGAAAAAAGGATAGAATACAACAAGGAAATGATAGAAGACATGCCAAATAAACTAAAGGAAATCAATCCAAATCTAGATGAAGAAATATACAAAATAATTCATGTATTTGACTTTGAAGATGATATTGCCGAATTTTATCATAATATGAAAGAAGATGAAAGTATGTTAATAATAAAAAGAAATATTTAATAATAAATTTTTATAAAGTATATCAATAGATGGGGGGATAATTATAAGATTTATAGAGGATATTTTAAAAAAAGAAGTAATTGACCCAGAAGCAAAAACTATGGGCAAGATAACTGATATTGTATTTGATGATGAGACATTTGAAATAACTGATGTTGTTGTTAAAAAAACAGGAATAGCAGATTCTATTAAATCAAATGGTGAAAATGTAGTTCCAATTAGTATGGTTGGAGCAGTTGGGGATAAAATCCTAATAAAAAGAGATGATGAGATTTAAATGATTACTAAAGAACACCTAATTAATCTTCTTAAGGAAAATGAAGTTTTTCTTGAAGGAGATTTCACATTAGCATCTGGGAAGAAAAGTAATTATTATGTTAATATGAAAAAAGCGATTACATACCCAGAAATTTTATCTGCAATAGCTAATTTAATTACTCAAAAGATTAGTGACGATAATCTGGATAAAGTTGCAGGGCCAGCTTTAGGTGCAGTGCCAATTGCAACAGCTGTTTCTCTTGAATCTGATCTTCCATTATTAATGATTAGAAAAGAACAAAAAGGTTATGGAACTTCTAAACTTATTGAAGGAGATCTTGAAAAAGGAGATGAGGTTGTAGTTGTTGAGGATGTAACCACTTCTGGGGGATCTTTACTTAAGGCAATTAAAGCTATTGAAGCTAATGGTGGAATTGTAAAAAAAGCTATTTCTGTTGTTGATCGACTTGAAGGAGCAAAAGAAACTTTTAAAGAAGAAGAAATAAATTTTGAACCTTTAATCGATGTCAATGAATTCTTTTAATTATATTTTTTAAAAATAATTATACATCACACTATTTGTTAGCGTGATGTACTAAATGTGGCAATTCGTCAATTATAATTTCCATAGCTGTTTTAACTGCGTTTGGTGAGCCGGGCATTGAGAATATTAATTTATTTTTATATACTCCCGCTGTAGCTCTTGATAGAATTGCTGCAGGACCTATTTCTTCATAAGATTTTAATCTGAAGATTTCTCCAAAACCAGGCAATTTTTTATCAAATATTGATTCAACAGTTTCTACAGTAATATCTCTTTCATCAAGACCAGTTCCTCCAGTTGTAATAATCACGTCACTTTTACTTTTAACAGATTCTTCAATAGCGTTAAGTAACCTTTCTTTTTCATCTGGAATTATGAGTCTTCCGTTTAAATGATATTTTTCTTCAATTAATTCAGCAATATAATTGCCAGAATAATCATCAGTTTTCTCTTTCCTAGAGTCACTTAGAGTTATTATTGTGCAGCTTATATCTGATGAAGAACTTTTTTTGTGGTTTTCAGTACTTTTACTTCTCATTTTTTATCAGCTTCTTGAAGCATATTAATTCTTTTTTCTAATTCTCTTTTAACGTTATTATATTGTTCCATATTTTTTCTTAAACTTGAGGAAACCATGTAAAGTGCACCATACCCTTCTGATTTTTTTACCAGTATCTTATTTTCCACCAAAACTTTTACATGATAATTCACAGTACTATAATTGATATTCATTATCTTTGCTATTTGATTTATATTACACGGAGTATCTAATAGTAGGTGTATTATTTTTAAAGAAGTTTTTCCTCCTTTCCTTCTTAATATAATATCTTCTAAGATCTCCATTTTCACACCTTAATTCATTTTTTCTATTCACAATATTAACCTTGTTGTATTTTTTTTATAGTATTCAAATAAATCTTCACCCCATTTTATCCCATTTTCACTTTTGTCAATCAATAGTTGCGAATCATCAAAATGCCCATCCTTAAAAAACAGGTTCATGGTCATAAAATTCTCACAGATGGTTAAATAAATGTTCACATGTTTTTTCAAAATGTAAACATTGACATTTTCATCATTTTTGAAAGTATTATAGTATATTGGATTCAACTTAATTGAATCTACTATTTCGGGCAGGGTTATTAATTCAATATTCCTTATCTCTTCTTTTTGGAGAAGTTCTATAATTTTATTTAAATGGATTTCAGAAAATATTGGCAATATTATTTTTAAATTCTCACATTCTGAAATTAGATTTATATATGTAGTCAATGCTTTAGATAAATCATTATTCGTTGATGTTATGCAGTCTGCTTCTTTCAATTGGTATAAGTTATTCATTAAATCTTCAGGTAGATATTCCAATGAATGGTTATTCCAAAATATTTTATTATGGTCAATAGAATACCAATTTTCAATAAGTTTTATCATATTTACAGCTAAAAGATATCCCTTTGAGGTAAGGGAGTAATATTTATTTAATTTTTTCACATAACTTAAGTTTTCAAGCTCTTTCAGCCCATGCAATATTGTTGCTGAAGGTTTGTTTAGTTCGTTTCTCAAATCCTCTAAATTTTTTGATTTTTCATGCATACTTATTATAAGTTTAGTTCTCATGGTTGACGTAAGGATATATTTCATCTCTTTATAGTTACGTGCTTTCATGTTTTCACCTACAATTCTTCTTTTATTTGAGCAAATAACTTTTCAGCCCATCTTCTGGCTTGTTTAGCGGATGAAATCAATATTCTGTTTTGATCAAAACTATTATCATTTTTAAAGAGACCTAAACTCATTTCATCATCGCAGATTGTTAAATAAATCTTCAAATCATTTTTAACAGTATGAATTTTAAGTTTTTTATTTTTTAAACATTCTTTCCTTAAATCTTCATCAATTCCTAATATTAAGCTTTTGTATATTGCATCATTAATAATTAGTTGGATTTCAGCACCTTTTCTAAGTTCATCTTCAACTAGTTTTGGAAAATCAGGATGTAGGTAAGGAAAAATAGCCATTATCTTTTCTGAATTTACTATTTGGGCTTTTATAGTGTTGTATATTTTGTAAATATCTGTTGATGTAGATTTTACAAGTTCTGAATCATAAAGATCAGTTATATTCTTAACTGAATCATAATCTAAATTATTAATATCATGCTTATTCCAAAATTCTTCAAAATTACTAATAACTTCTAAAGATTTTTTAAAATGAATAATATTTTCAAAATATATTTTAGTTAAATAGCTGATTCTAAACTTGTTGTCCTTTTTGTAGATATTCTTATTTTTCTCCAGTTTATTCATATTACTTGACACTGAACTATAAGTCATGCCAGTATTTTCTACAATCTCTTTCACTGTATAAGGTGATTCATCAAGACATTTAAGTATTTCGAGTCTGATTTCGGACTTTGTTAGAAACTTTATTTCATCTTGAACTTTTCCGAAATCCTCGAAATGTTTTGTATGTGCTTTCATAATAATCACATTCATTTTTATTTGAATCTTCTTTTATTCAGTTTTCTTTTTATTTTTATAAAGAAATTTGATGTAATTATTATATTAACTAAACGAATTTATATATATTTACCAAATTTTTTCCAAATTTTATTAAAAGTTTCTTCAAGTTTTAGGAAAAACTAAAAGCTTTATTAGTTTTAGAAATTAAATAAAATTCTATGAGAATAGATTATATTTTAGATGCTTCGGCTTTTATTAATGGTTTTCCATTAGATACGGATAATAATCATACAACACCAGAAATAGCTTCTGAAATAAAAGATTTTAAATCTAAATTGCTACTTGAAACTTCAATAAAGGAGGGTAAATTAGATATTAATGAAACAAAAAAAGAATTTATAGATGAAGTTGATGAAATAATATCAAAATCTGGTGATAATCTTAGACTTTCAAATCAGGACAAATCTGTTATAGCTTTAGCATTAGAATTTTTTTCTAAAAATAAGATTATTAAAGTTATTACTGATGATTATACAATTCAAAACACTTTAAAGATGCTTGACATTCCATTTTCTTCAATTTTAACATATGGGATTAAAGAAGTCTATAACTGGAGAAAGGTATGTTCTGGTTGTAAAAAAGAATATGATAACGACTATCTATTTGAAGATTGTGAGATTTGTGGTTCGAAATTATATAAAAAAAGAATCAGATAAGAGGTTTAAAATGGAAATTGGAGTTGTAGTTCACGGTCCGAATATTATAGATTCAGGATATGCAAAAACAATAATGGACTTATTAAACAGTTGGGGTAATGTTTCAGCAAGACTTGGAGGAACAATGGGAAGAACTGCAGTTATTGACAGTTCATTAGAAGGAATAATCGATATTTCAAAGAAACTGGTTCCAAGCGAATCTTTAAAACTTTTCAATGATGAAAATAAGGATATCATATTTCTTTTAAACTATGGCAAATCTCATGTTACAGGTCAAGTTTTTGGATATAAGGTTGTAAACCACTATTTTGATAAAATCGAAAATAATCACATTCCTTTAATTCAAATAGAACGTCCAGGGGAAGAGGATGGTAGTGTCATTGTATGGGATGGTGAGGCAGACAATATTGCAGATGAAATAGCTTCCGAATTTAACCTTAATAAAGTAAATCCTGATGAGATTTATGAAGCTCATTTCAAAGATGATTCTAATGATAATATGACTCATAGGATTGTTCATGGGGTAAGTCCTAATGAAAATATAATGGTCAACAGTGTGGTTATTGGAAAATCCACTTCTGACAAGGTTGTTTTAATAGCCGAAGATGGTTATATTGTAGATATTGTTGGTGGTGTTTTAAAACCTCATGGTGTTGAAAAACTTTCTAAAATAGATTTAAAATCGGCCATTATTAAAACGGGACTTTTGAGAAAAAGTGATGTTAATCCGAGAATATTGGAAAGGGAACAGAATAAGGGCTCTTTTAAAATAGCATTTGTAGATCATGCAGGTGAAGATATATACAAATATAAGGATGCAGATTTGGTTGTAACGATAGGGGACGATACAACTTTAATTTCTTCAGATATTCTTTATAGATTTGAAATACCAATAATAGGAATTACAGATGGAGATTTAGATAAAGTTGTAGAACATGGATTCAAAACACCAGGTTCAATAATATTTGAAGTTGAAAGCGGTTTCGATGACATTGTGGGAGGTAAAATTTTTGATGAAATATTCAATAATGCTCCAGTTTTAGAGTTTGACAATCCTGAGGATTTTAATATAAGAAATGCTATAATTGAAATATTATATAATATGAATTGCAAATATAAACTTAAAGTTATTTAATAATTGGTTATGGAAGTGTATTCTATTGGATTTAAAAACTCTAACTAAATCAATTCAGGAATTTGAAGGTGTTACCCGGAAGAATTCTATTAATAATGTTATTTCATTACTAGAAGATGCTTACAATGTCTCTGGGAATGTTATTATTGATATAGGTGACGATGCATCAGCTATTGATATTGGAAACAATCAGGCATTACTAATAGCTGCTGACGGAATATGGGGTCAGATTATGGATGTCAATCCTTATTGGGCCGGATATTGTGCAGTTCTTGTAAATGTAAATGATATTGCAGCTATGGGAGCTAAACCTCTTGCAATGGTTAATATTATGTCAATAGCTAATGATGAGATATATGGAGAGTTACTTACTGGAATTAAGGATGGTTGTTTAAAATTTGGTGTTCCGATGGTAGGTGGGCACTTGCATCCTGATGCTACTGTTGATTCTTTGGGAGTAGCTATTGTTGGAATTGCTCAAAAGGATAAGCTTGTTACTAGTTTTAATGCCCAAATAGGAGATAAAATTATTGTAGCTATTGATTTAGATGGTAAGCCTCATGACATGTTTGCTTTAAATTGGGATACCACATATGATAAAGAGGCTAAATTAGTCCAAGACCAAATAACTGCTGTACAATACTTAGCTGAAAAGGATTATATTAAATCTGGAAAGGATATAAGTAATCCTGGAATTTTAGGAACTCTTGAAATGCTTTTAGAAGCTTCAGGTAAAGGAGCTATTGTTGATTTAGAGGATATTCCTAAAGCTGAGGGTATTGAATGGGATACTTGGCTTAAAATGTATCCTGGTTCTGGTTTTGTTTTTACTGCATCAGAAAAAGATTGCGAAGCTATTATTGATTATTTAGCTAAATTTTCAATAACTGCTGCAGTTGTAGGCGATGTAATTGATGATGAAAGTCTTTTTGTTGTAAGTGGCGATGAAAAGATAGAGTTATTTAATCAAAAAATAAATCCTGTTTTTAAAGGTGTATGAATAATAATTATTTTATAAATGAATTCTTATTTAGGAGATTGTATGTTAATTAAAGTCAATGGTGGAGAGATGGAAGTTGAAGAGGGTTCAACAATCAAAGATGTTATTGAACTGGCTAACGCTCCATATTCTCCAGGAAGTATTCTCTGTTTAATAAGAGGAAAAGAAGAATTAGAGAAAAATATTAGTAAATATAAGATTATAACCAATAAAGGTTCTATAATCATTGAATTACTTGAAGGGGAAGAAGTGGCTCCTTTAATCGATTTGTGGAAAGAAAATTATAGTCTTTTTGATAATCTTAATATTCGTTGGTCAACTTCTAGTGAGGTAGCTATTGGTCCTATTGTAACTAATCTCGAACCGACATCTGATGAATATAAATATTATGAAGGAGATGTTGTTTTAAGCTTATCTAGTTTTAGTAATGAATCAACTCACATGATTTTAATTAAAGAGAATATTACTAATGTTTACAGTGTACCGCCATTTAATAAAGGTATTTTCGCAAGAATCATTGGTGGAAAGAAAACTTTAGACTTGCTAACAGAACGTGATACTGTAATGGCTGTTGAGCCAATTGTTGAACGTAGTGTAACTACTAATGCATTGTCAGTATCTGATTTGGATATCGTTTTAGAAGATGGTAATGAATTATACACTTATGTCTCATTTGACATTGATGAAAATTCACCAGTTTGTGCTGAACATTTATTCAGCCTTATCAGCAACGGTAAAATCAAAGCTAGTTTTGATTCAAATTCATTTATTGGTTTTTATGAACTGCAGGGTATTGATAAGCCTCAAGAAGATCTTACTCCAAGAGGTAAAGGAACCATTACTGTTAGAAATACTGGTGTAGGTGTTGGAAGAGTTTATGTTTATCGTGAAAATAGGGTTTTAGAACCAAGTCATACAACTGTTGGCCATATTACTAAAGGTATGGAAATTATGGATATAGCTAAAAAAGATGATTATATAACTGTAATTTCAGAACAACAAAGAATCATGACTTTAAATACAACTCAAAAAGAAGCAAGTGAGTTGTTAGATTCTCTTGGCATAACTCAGATTCGTGATGGCGTAACTGATGATGATGCAATAATTGTATCTCAAACACCACATTATACTGTGGATATTCTTAAAGAAGGCAAAATTTTCACTAAAGGAATTAATAAGGAGGATTTATGCACTGTTGACTTGACTGATGAAGCACCAAGAACCAAGTGGTACTTTGAAAAATTAACAGGGCTTGCTGAAAATCCTATTGGTAGTTTGAAAGTTCATTTTTCAGTTCCTGGAATGAAAATAGTCATTTTCCAAGGAAACAATTCTGCAGCTAAAGGATTAATTCCTGAAAATACTCCAACAGATATTGTTAAAGCAGGCGAAATTGGTGTTACAAATATGTCTGCTAAAAATGTTGGTTTAATCGGTGTTAGATTTGAAGATAATAATGAATTCGGTCCTACTGCAGAGTCATTTACTGCAACTAATATTGTAGGAAAAGTCTGTAGTGATTTTGAAATTCTTGAAAAACTTAAAGATGGAGATGTTTTATATGTCACAGAATTTATGCCCGAGTCCTGACTTAAGTAAAGAAGACTGGGACCCTGATGTAATAACTCGTATGATTATCCTTGCTCCAGGCGCTAGAGTAAGTGAAAGTGAAATTGTAAGTGAAATGCATATGCTTGACTTACCATTAACTATTAAAAATACCTGTTATGGAGCTATGGTTAGTGGGAAAGAAAAAGATGTAAAAGAAGCTTTAAAAGCAGTAAGAAGATTGGATCCAAGTCATATCTTCACTAAAGAAAGGGGATTTGCACCAGGAGATCCAAGAAGATGTAGGGGTCATAGATTTGGTCCTCGTGAAGGTTTCCATCAAATGGAAAAAGAATTCAGATTACTTGGGGATGTGGCAGAAGCATTGGAGAAAAGAAAAGATGTTACTGTACCTAAAAAACATCCAGTTGCAGTTGATTTAGTTAAAGATATTATGAATGAATCTTAAGTAGGTGATTATTATGGCAAAAGTAGGTATTTACCCTCCAAACTCATTAATTTTAGCAGATTTAATTGAAAGAAAAGGACATACTCCTTTAGTACTCCAAAAACAGATTAGGCAGAAAATTAAAGATCCTGAAATTGATTCTCCTCCAATGAACATTACAGAGGAGGATCCTATTAAAGGACTTAAATATGCAGCTATTGAAGTTCCATCAGGTGTTCGTGGAAGAATGTCAATTATCGGACCTTTAATAGACGAGGCAGAAGCAGCTATTATTGTTGATGGAGCACCATTTGGTTTTGGTTGTGTTGGTTGTGCTAGAACAAATGAACTTTCAACTTATTTGCTTAGAACAAAAGACATTCCAACTTTGGAAGTTGATTACCCTACAGATAAGGACGAAACCTATGAGATGGTTAATGCGATTAATGATTTCTTAGATTCATTAGATGAACTTGTTGAAGAGGAGGACTAAAATGGTAAAAATAGCTTTAGTTTCATGTGGTACAGAATATAGTGGAGTTCAAAAAGAAATTGAAAAGGCAGCTCTTACATTTGGAGCAGAAATTGTTCTTCCAGAAATTGACTTGGATTATATTGAAGAAGCTTGTGCCAAATTTGGTTTTTCAGCTCAAAGTTCAAGCTTAAAACTCATGATTGCAAGGGCAATGTCAATTGTTGAAGGAAAAAGCAAAGCCGATGCTGTATTTATTGCAACCTGTTTTAGATGTGCAGAAGGGGCCCTTGTAAGAAATGCTGTCCGTAAATTTATTCAGGACAATACACGTATCCCTGTTGTAACTTATTCATTCACTGAAAGAACCAAAGCGGATGAGCTCTTTATTCGTATGGAGGCATTGGCAACTACTGTAACACGTAGAAATATTCTTGCTCGTGAAAAACAAGAAGGATTAACATTAGGTATTGATTCAGGTTCAACAACTACCAAAGTTGTAGCTATGGAAAACAACAAGGTTATTGGAACCGGTTGGACTGAAACAAAGGATATTATGGAATCTGTTTTCATTGGTGTTGATGAAGCATTTGCAGATACTGAATATACTATTGATGATGTGGACGGTATTGGAACTACCGGTTATGGTCGTATTAACATTGGTAAAAAGTTAAATGCTGAATTGATTCAGGAAGAATTATCTGTTAATGCAAAAGGAGCAGTTTATTTAGCAGGACACCAAAAAGGTGAAGCTACTGTGTTGGATATTGGTGGTATGGACAATAAGGTGATTACTGTAAATGATGGTATTCCTGATAACTTCACAATGGGTGGTATCTGTGCTGGTGCATCTGGAAGATTTTTAGATATGACTTCTCGCCGTTTGGATGTAACTATTGACCAATTAGGCCCATTAGCTTTAAAAGGAGATTATCGTAAAGCATTACTAAACAGTTACTGTATTGTATTCGGTATTCAAGATTTAGTTACCACTTTAGCAGCAGGAGGTTCTAAAGCTGACGCTGCTGCTGCAGCATGTCACTCTGTTGCAGAACAAGTTTATGAACAACAACTTCAAGAAATTGACTTAAGAGAACCGCTTATACAGGTGGGAGGAACTTCCTTAATCTCAGGTCTTGTTGAAGCGGTTAGTGAAATGTTAGGTGGAATTGATGTTATCGTCCCTGAATACTCACAACACATTGGAGCTGTTGGAGCAGCACTTTTAGTATCTGGAATGGGACACAGACAAGACAAATAATCATGGGATGGTTTTATGTTAGTTGAATGCTATGATGAAAAAGGTGCAGAAGTTTATGAAATGATTATCAAACAGATATTTCAGGATTTAGTTCTTGGACCTGCTGTTGATGATTTGAAAGCATTTGTAGACCCTAGAGAACCTGTTTTCATACTAGCTATTAAAATGAAAAAAACATCTTCAGTTAAAAAGCTTGAAGATGTTGCTAAAATCACTTTTAAGAAAGATGAAGATGTTACAGATATATTTGTTGAAAATGAGAATTATTTGCCAAATATATTGAAGAATCTTTGGTTTATGTATTCAAGAGAGGATATTTACCAGCCAACCAGATTCAATATAGAACTTCCAGGAGACAAAACTGATTTAGCTGAAATGGTTATCGATGATCCTCATTCTAACTTACAGAGAAGAATTTATGATGCGGTCTTTAGAATACTCCCTGAAGGATTTAAGGTAATTAAAGACATGTCTGTAGGCAATATTGTTGCAGTTATAGCTACTGATGAGTTAATTAAAGATGCATGGATTGAAAAAATGGGCGTTTACATTGATGAACTTGAAAGCGATAAATAAAAAAGTATTTAAATTAGTTCGATACAATACAAACAATAAAAAGGTAGTGATATAATGGTCGGCAATGGTTCAAAATTTGCACACATAACAAAAGCACATCCATGTTTTAATGAAAAGATCCATGATAAAGTAGGAAGGGCCCATGTTCCAGTAGCACCAAAATGTAATATCTACTGTAATTTTTGTACAAGAGATTTAAATAACGATGAAGAAAACCGTCCAGGAGTAGCATCATGCGTAATGAAACCAGATGATGCAATAAAACATATTGAAGATGTAACTGCTGAAGGTCCAATTTCAGTAGTGGGAGTAGCAGGTCCTGGAGACTCATTGGCTAATGAAGAAACAATAGAATTCTTTGAAAAACTTAAGGACACAAATCCAGAGTTGATTAAATGTATGAGTACTAACGGTCTTTTACTTCCAGAATATGCAGACAAACTAGCGGAGCTTGGAGTAAATTCAGTAACTGTTACAGTAAATGCTATTGATCCAGATATAGCTAAAGACATCTATACATTCATAAATTACAATGGTGAAATCATCAAAGGTCGTGAAGCTGCTGAAATATTAATTAAAAACCAGTTAGAAGGGATTGAAAAAGCAGCTAAAAATGGCATGGTTGTAAAAGTGAACTCTGTTTTAATACCTGGTTTAAACGATGAACACATTGTAGAAATAGCTAAAGAGGTTAAAAATCGTGGTGCTTCTCTTATGAATGTTCTACCTCTAATTCCATTAAACAAAATGAAAGACTATGAACGTCCAGGATGTGCAATGATGGAAAAGGTACGTGATGAAGTAGAAGAAATAATACCAGTATTTAGGGCATGCACTCAATGTAGGGCAGATGCCTATGGTATTCCAGGTAAAAAATCTGAAGACCATCATTTAGGAATGACTCCACAAAGTCATTACTAATTCTTTTTTTATTAAAAAATTTACTTAAACTTAAAATTCTGTTATTCGGGAGAGAATATTATGAAAACAATCGAATGGGAAGATAATAGATTAAAATTAATTGATCAAACTAAACTTCCAGATGAACTTACATACGTTTACTGTGATAATTATAAAGAGGTTATTGAAGCTATTAAAGACATGGTAGTTAGAGGGGCTCCAGCTATTGGGGTGGCAGCTGCATTTTCTATGGCTTTAGGATATCTTGCAGGTGAAGATATGGACAAGATTGCTCGTGAGACAAAGGCAGCCAGACCTACTGCTATTAATCTGTTCTGGGCTGTTGATAGAGTAGCTAAAAGTGATGATCCTCTTGAAGAGGCTTTAAAAATGTATAATGAGGATATTGATACTAATTTAGCTATTGGCCGTCATGGTGCTGAAATAATTCGTGATGGAGACACTATTTTAACTCATTGTAATGCTGGCGCTTTGGCTTGTGTTGATTATGGTACTGCTTTAGGAGTTATTCGTTCTGCGTTTCATCAGGGAAAAGATATTAATGTAATTTGTGATGAAACAAGGCCTAGAGGACAAGGGGCAAAATTAAGCGTTTGGGAAATGCAGCAAGAGGGCATTCCTGTTAAATTGATTCCTGATGTTGCATCTGGTTATTTGATGTCTCAAAACAAAATTGATAAGATTGTCATTGGTGCTGACAGAATAGCTAAAGGTGGAGTTGTTAACAAAATCGGTTCATTAATGGTTGCTCTTGCAGCAGATCATTTCCACGTACCTTTTTATGTTGCTGCCCCATTGTCCACTTTTGATTTTGAGGCTTCAGTTTTTGATACTGAAATTGAAGAGAGAAGTGCCGATGAGGTTATTTACTATGGGGGATGCAGAATCTGCCCAAAAGGAACTGAAGTTATTAATCCTGCATTTGACATTATTCCAAAAGAATTAATCACTGGAATTATAACTGAAGAAGGCATCATTGATCCTATTTAGATGTAATCTTTCCATCGATTGACACATGCCACATTCCAGGACTTGAAGATTTTACTTTTCGGGTATTTATAATTTCCACTTTCTTATTTTTTTTACGGGCGGCATCCTGTAGCCTTTCTATACCTTGAGAATATCCATCAGAGAACTCATAATAATTTATTATTCCATCTTCATCAATTAAATTCATTGCAAGGTCAAGGAAAGTATATGCTAAACCTGGAAGGTTCATAATTATCCTGTCAAACTTCTCTTTAAACTCTATTTCATTTACATCACTAGCTATTGGTCTTATAGTTCCCTGTAATTTATTTAATTTTATATTCTTTTTCAGATATTCGATTGCTTTGCTGTTAATGTCTACAGCAGTTATATCTGCATTATTGTTTTTAGCTATTACAATAGGAAAAGGACCAATTCCACAAAACATGTCTAATATTTTCTCATTTTCTCTTACGGTGTCACTTACTCTTTTTCTTTCAGTTGCAAGCCTTGGTGAGAAATAGACTTCTTCTACATTTAACTGAAGACGAACTCCATGTTCCTTATGAACTGTTACGCTATTGTCTTCACCTGCAATTAGTTCCAGGTCTCTGATTCTGGTAGTTCCATGAATTGCGCTTTTTTTCATAAAAACTGATTTTCGTTTAGTAAATTCCAAAGTAGCTTTTCCAATTTCTCTTTTTTTATCTTCTAATTCTTTAGGAATCTCTAGAATAACGATATCTCCAATTATATCAAATGATGTTTTAAGATTACTTGCTTCCTCAGCTGTTAAAATGTCTTTTAGAAGTTCTGTAAAGTCTTTAGGATATTTTTTAAGCGGTTCCAATTCAATTTCACAAACTTCATAGCTATCTGCAGTTCCATTAATTGGAATATAACCAAATTCTTCTGTAGTTTTTATTTTATAGTCCATATTCATTAGTTTTTCTTCCATTAAAACTTTTCTAATATCATTTAATTGTTTCAAGGGAACTTTGACAGCTTTCATTTATTCTTCCTCATTCAATAGTTAAGTTTAAATTTTTTTTTATTAAAATATATATTTATGTTTTATTTAGTTGGTTTAGGTTTATTTGATGAAATGGACATGAGTTTAAAAGCATTAGAATGCTTAAAAAATGTTGACAAAATTTATGCTGAATTTTTCACATCTAGATTATTCGGCTCTTCCTTTGAGTCTATTGAGGAACTGATTGGAGCAAAAATCGAAGTTCTTGTTCGTAATGAAGTGGAAGAAGAAAGTAAATTCCTGGAAGAAGCAAAAATAATGGATGTTGCTTTAATCACTGGTGGAGATCCTTTAATTGCAACTACCCATTCAGAGTTTCTAGTGGAATGTAAGCAAAAAGGTATTGATTATGAGGTTATTCACGGTTCTTCAATTCTATCCTCTGCACCAGCTATTTCAGGTCTTCAGGCTTATAAATTTGGAAAAGTAACAACAATACCATTTCCAGATCATAATTTCTATCCTAAATCTCCTTATTTTTCAATTGAAGACAATCTAAAAATGGATATGCATACTCTTGTTTTATTGGATATTCAGGCTCATAAAGAGAGGTATATGACTGTAAATGAGGGTTTGGAGTATTTGATGAATATTAGAAGTGACTTGGATAATGGCCTTATTGATGAAGAGACTTTAGCATTAGGCATTGCTCGTGTTGGTTCTAAAGACAGTGTTCTAAAAGCAGGCAAAATATCCGAGTTAATAGATTATGACTTTGGAGGTCCTCTTCACTGCATCATTATTCCTTCTAAATTACATGTTGTGGAAGCGGAATATCTGGTTGAAATCGCAGGAGCAGATTCTAAAATCCTTGAAGATATTTAAAAATAGTTTAGAAGTAGAATCAGTTTATATTTCTACTTCTCTATATTTTGGAGATTATAAAATGGTTGACTGATCATTTTATAATTAGATATGAATATTAATTCACATCGATTATTATTTTTATGTTCATTATATATAAATGTTTTTGTTTTCAGCACAGCAAGGAATATGCAAATCAATAATATCATAAAATTTTATTTAATCAAAAAAATGTAATTACACAGTCATTCATAATCTTTTTCAAGAGATATTTTTTCATTATTTTTCTCTAAATTTCCTAATTTTAAAAACTTAATCCTTAAATAGTTATAGATAAAATTACTAAATATGAAGAATGTAAAAAGGGTTACAATAACAGTCAATCAAGATGTTGATTTACATTTTAGGAAACTAGCCTCTTCCAAACTTCTATTTAAAACAGGATGGTACTCAGAAGCTATTAAAGAAGCTATGGAATTATGGATAAAACAGGAAGAAACATCGTAAAATATTTCTTTTTTCCTTTTTAGGAACACCATTTAATGTAAAGATTTTTATATGTTGCTAATTTATTATAGATTATATAATATTTAATCAGCAGGTGTTTACATGGAAGAAAGGGAAATACGAAAAGTGGAAGTATACACTGAAACAACAGTAAGTAGCGAGGACAATAGTAAAAAAGAAGTTATACAGAAAAAAGTTAATTTACATGAAGATGATCCATTTGAGAATGCTGATGAAGTAATTGTGCTGCCTATTGGGGAATATGAGAAATTAACAAAGTATAATTGTAGTGAAGATATTGAGAAGAAGGATAAACAAATCGCCGAACTAACAGAACAAATAAACACGCTTAAAAATTCCTTCTTTGATGACGTTTCAGAACTTAAAAATCAGGTTATAGATAAGGAAAAACTAATTCAAGCTAATGATAAAATAGCACAATTAAATGAGAAAATAAATGAAATAGATACGGAAAGGGTAGCTATTTTTAAAGAGCTCGACTATAAAAACAAGATGATTCTGGCATATAATGTAGAACTTAACAAGTCAATTTTAAAAGCTATTAATGTAGTTATAGATGAAGCGAGAGATAACATTAATCATAAAAACCAGATTTTATCTGAAAAATTACAAGAATCCATAGATCAATCTAAAAAGGAAGTTAATGAGAAAAACAAAGCTATTGCATATGAAATCAACAGTACAATGGATGCAATTAACGAAGAAATCAGAAACACCAGTATGATTAAAATGCTTTTAAATAAAAAGAATATTAACTTATCAGTTCCTACTGAAGACTTATTAAAACCATTTGAATTTGATATGGATATTAACAATCTATTTGAGGGACAAATCCTTGAATTAGATGCAGCAGAAGTACTAAAAGAAGTAATGCCCAAACTTCCAGAACCTTTCTCAAAATACATTGACACATTAGAAGAAGATGAAGAGGATGAAGATATAAATACTATAGACATTGAAATAGTGGACTAAAGAGATGAAATAATGGAACTTAAAACTTTTAAAAATAAAAAAATTTCTTTCAAATATCCGGCAAACTGGGAAAAAGAACAACCAGATACATTTAACAATCCAGATTGTATAGCTACACTTTCAAAAGGAGATGAAAACCTTTTGAATGTTGTAATGTTTCCAACACATGCAACACTAGATGATTTCAAAATCAAAATGGAAGACATGATTACAGATGACGGAGGAGTACTTCTAGAATCTGATTTCGTTTCAAGAGCGGGAAAAGATGCGATTCGTGTTGTAGCTGAAATGAGCACACCAGATATTATCTTTGAAATTTATACATATGTATTCATTTACCTAAATGATATCTATATTTTTGAGCTCAGAACAGTAGAGCCTAAAAAAGACGTTTTAGATGAATATGATGTTTTAATCAATTCATTTGAGATATTATAATTGTATTCTGTTAGCTATGATTTTTTCATAATCACTTTAATTTTCATCTTTTTTTATAATTTTGATTGTAGATTCATATTTATAATTTCTTCTTGATATTTGTTGCTTAAAAGATTAATGCTCTTTTAATTCTATTCTATTTTTCATTATACTTCTTTTAATAGCTTTCAAGTGAATATTCTGGATTTATAATATATTCCTAACAAGAGTAACTGATTCAAGAGATATCTGTCTCTTTCTAAAATGCTATTTTTTTTTCTTTTTTGTTTGGTAAATTAATAAAATATAATCAAATCTAATAAGAAATGGATTATTTTCAGATAGTGTTATAAAAGATGATTATGCTTTTTATTTAGATATAAGTATATAAATATCTGTAAGACAAGAAAAAAACTTATTTTATTGAATAAACTATGTTTATAGGTCGCTATATTATCAAAATATTTAAATACTTCATGAGATTATATTATTAATTGTAAATTCAATGGTTTAAATAATATCATTATTTAACCTGAATGATTTGGTTTAAAAAATAGGTGGTTAAAAGGTTAATGGCCTTTTAATCTTATCCTATTTTTATTGGAACTTATTTTGATTACTTATTTTTTTTTTAATTAAATTTATTTACTTTTATTTACATAGTCTATGTGAAAATCATAAATAAAATAGTTAAACCTAAAACCAAATTGTTCGGTTTTTTAAATGGTATTCGTTACTTATAGAAAACCCTTTAATAAAATTAAATTATTGGAGGGAGTTAAATATGAATTTACATCATATTATGGCTATTTTATATTTTATTATGATAATAATCCATATATTGATGTTTATTCTACATTTGTGCAGTAACTAATCGTTGACTTTGGAAGTATTTATGGTTTTGATGTTATTTTGTTTAATTAGGTTTGTTTAAATATTTATTTTGTTTTCTAGCATCAAATCATACTACTTCCTTTGTTTATAACTTATTTTTTTAAATATTTGATTCAATAAATAATACATCAAACACAGAAGAGATTATTCTTAATATAAAGCATTATTGTGATGTATTTCAAATTTTAAGGAATATAACCCTCCTACAATTAAAATATTAAATTGCTATTACTTAATAGTTTTCACAGATTTTACATCCTATAATTACTACTTCTAATCATAAAACTAATTTTATTAAAATCTAAATTAACTCTCATTTTATCTATTCTTTTTGTCTTCAGTTTTGTTTGGTAAATTAATATTCGTATTTGGGGGATAATAATATGTTTCATTGTTTAAAACTACGACTGAAATTCCTGATAAAGTACTGCTTTGAGAAAAGAATATGTCTACAATACCCCTTCCACCAAGCAAATTCAAATTAACATTATAGATGTAAATCCCGTTGTTTTTATGGTTAGTGGATTTACTGTTAAGAAAACTACAATTAACAATAGTACCATTAGCACCACTCCACCAAACACCACCACCGCCATTAGGTGCGGTGTTATTAATGAAAGTACAATTGATTAAAATAGAATATTTGCCGTCACAGATAAGACCACCAGCATTCTTAGGTGCGGTGTTATTAATGAAAGTACAATCAGTTGCAATACTATTATCTCCTTGCAAACGAACAGCTCCTCCAGAATTAGACGATATACGGTTATTAATGAAAATAGAACTAGATATATTGCTATTTTTACCTATCCAGTAAACAGCACCACCATAACTGCCTGCGGTGTTTCTAATGAAGCTAGAATCGGACAAAGTACCATTAACAGCAAGATAACTCCCGAAAATAGCACCTCCACCATATCTACCATAGTTACTGACGAAAGTAGAATCTAATATACTGCCATTAGTACCTTCCCAACTAACAGCACCACCATTGCCATTTGTGATATTGTTGTTGGTGAAGTTACAATTTTTTAACACACCATTACTACCCTGCCATTGTATAGCTCCTCCATTGCCATTAGAAATTTGGAAATTTTGGAAGGTTATACCTTGTATTAAAATATCTGCCCCTGTTATATAGAAACAGCGATGATCTCCTCCATCACTGTTGAGTATTACATTACCTTCAGCAATTATATTTACTTTATCCTTACTCAAAGTCATCTGGTTGGTTATTATACCAGTTCCGTTTTTAATCAAGACTGTTTCACCTGCTTGAATAGTGTTATAATTACTTAAAAAGTATTCTACTGTCCATGTTTTATCAGGAGTGGATGTGACTGATGCCGTTACTATTTGGTTATTTAAATCAAAAGTAGTTGAATCATCATCTAAATCTAAATTTTCTCCTGCATTAACTGTTGAAACAGACAAAATTAGAATTGCAAATATAAAAAAAATAAAAAAGAATTTAGATTTCATAAGACAAATGCCTCTTTAAAGTTTAAATATCTATCCGCATTATTTTTATTTAAATTGAAGTTTCGGAAAGTTAAATTCTCTATTAAAATGTTGTCTCCAGTCACTTCAAAGTGTAAATTACCTCCTTTAGCATCAAAAATTACATCACCTTCACCATGAATGGTTATGCCTTTTTTATTCAAAACAATAGTGTTATTAGGGGTTCCAACACCATTTTGAATAAAAACATAATCATAATCATTAATTTGAGTATATTTATTTAGAAAATCAGTTATAGTCCATCTCCACCAAACATTATCGCCATTTACTGCAGTGTTACCTGTGAAATTACAATCAGACAGAGTAGTATTAGAGGCACCGCATGCAATACCTCCACCACCAACATGAGCAACATTACTAATTAAAGCAGAGTGAGTTAAAGTAAAATTAGGAGCACTAGACCCAATATGAATAGCACCACCCCACTCAGCAGAGTTACTCATGAAAGTAGAATCAGTTAAAGTACCATTAGCACCCAACAGTCAACACCACCACCAGTATCAAACGTAGCAGTATTATACTTAAAAGTAGAATCAGATAGAGTACCATTAGGAGCTTGCCAAAAAACACCTCCTCCATTACGGGCTGTGTTGTTGATAAAAACAGAATTAGATAAAATACCATTAGCACCATTCCAGTAAATAGCACCTCCATTAAGGGCAGTATTATTAATAAAATTACAATTAGTTATACTACCATTAGAACCAGACCAAAAAACGGCTCCTCCGTTCCCAGTTGAGAAACTGAAGTTTCACAAAATAAAAATCATTAATTAAATCCTCTTTTTCCTTGCACAAATGCACACTTGAACAGTTGGATAAGTTATAATACGATGAAGAATATAACATTTTTAACATGATTGCTTCGGATACTCCTACACAAGAAAACTTGTTTAAAAATATTGAAACTAAAGTATCGATTGAAGAATTCGACAAAATAGGTAGGTTAATAGAAGCAGGTCTATATGCAGATTTTTCAGACTTTTTAAAAGATGCAGTAAGAGAGAAACTCGGATGCATTGAAGAAGTAGATGAAAGAGACATTCCTCGAGAACAGGCAGTAAAAGAAATAGCAGAATACTGTAAAGAACATGAGACAGTTTTATCTTACTGAAATAGTGGATAACCTAAGATTAGATTTAGAATTAGTTTGCGAAATTGTAAATGATTTAATAAAAAAGGGCACTCTATTGGATGTGGACTAAGAATGAGATTATATTATCAGGAAGGTGATGGAATAAAAGGTGATAGGATTCGTTGTGAATCAAGGCAAACAGGCCATATTAGAATAATAAATAAATCTGGAAGGCATAAAGCACAATCCATAATTCTAAAAGATAATGGTCTTGTGTAATTGAAAAAAAGTTAAAACATGCTTTATCATGAACTATCTTTTCTCTTTTAACACATAGATTTCTCATTTTAGAATCAAAATCAGATTTTCAATAAAAATAGTCATGTTTTGATTCAAAATCAGTATTCACTATTGTGTATTCTACTTTTGAATCAAATTAACATTATCATGTATGTAAAAACTTATCAGTCAATCAAAGTTTTTCTTCAATTTTTTCTTTTAGTATTTCAATTAGTATATCGTCAGCGCCAATAGGTTCTGGATATAAAATCTCGCCATCAAATTCAATAGGTTCTAAATCATGATGGTGATGGTGGCCGTGATCATGTTCATGTTCGTGGTCGTGATGATGGTGATGTTCCTCCATCTCTTTAAGACCTAAAATAGTTGGAATATCAGATGTTGTGTGAACACCGGGTGCAATAAAAACAGGAACAACAACTAGTCTGTCTAACTCGTTATCTTCTAATAAAGTGTTGATAGATGTAGGAATGTTAGGCTCTACAAGTTCCATAAAACCATAAGTGTTCGGATATTCGCAAATTTCATCAAACATTCTATGAACAGCACTTATAAATTCTTTATTGTAATTTAATCTGCTTCCATGTGAAACAAGTAAAATACCTGTCTTTGCAGAATCTTCTAATTCAGAATCAGTTAATACTTCTTCAATTCTTTTATTAATAACGTCTAAAATAGCTTCGTGAGCTCCAATTGGTTCAATTAACTCTATTTCTCCATCAAAATCTACATCATCAGCTATTGATAAGTAGTGGTCATCAGGATAATTGCCATCAGGACATCTTGGATCAGCTTCAAGAGGTTCCAGTCCTAAAAGTATAGGTATGTCAATATTTGTGTGAATTCCTGGAGCAAGGAATACTGGAAGAGCAAATATTTTATCAACTTCAGGGTTTTCAGCTTTTAAATAATCAACGGCACCTGAAATTGAGGGTTCAGCTACTTTCATATATCCTACTTCTGTTGGAAGGCCTGTAGCTTCAATAAACTTGTCTTTAATTTCGCTAAAAGTTTTTTCAGCATAAGGTAAGCTACTTCCGTGACTTACAAGAACAACAGCTATATTATTTGAGGACTTTGAATTTGTATCCATATGTGATTACTCCGTCAGGACCATCTTCTGATATTTTTCTAAATACCATTTCTACAGGATCGCCTATTTCTAAAGCGTCCACATCACAATCTACAAGTTGTGAGGTTAATTTAGCTCCTTCATCAAGTTCAATAATAGCTACGGCATATGGTGCTATTTTTTTAAAGTCATCAGAAGGAGATCTGATAACTGAGTAACTATGGATTTTTCCTTTTCCACTAAATTGGAATGGTTCTATATTGCCTTTTCTTCTGCAATCAGGACAAACTACTCTAGATGGGAAAAATACTCTCCCACATTCTGTGCATTTAGATCCAATAAGGTTGTACCTTTGTTGGATATGACGCCAGGATTTAATTGTATCGGACATTATACTAAACTCCCATAAAATTTTTAATAATTATAATATGAAAATTAATATAAAAATAGTTTTTTGTTAAATGAGTATTATTCACTAAATTTTAAATATTTTGTAAAGAAATATTAAAACAAATTCAACTTTGTTTAAGGTAATTAATATGAAAGATTTTGATTTTGAAAATTCAAAAACAGGCATTTTACTTTTAAGTCATGGAAGCAGATTGGAAAGTGGTAAAAAAGTAATTGAAGCTTATACTGATATGTTTAGAGAGGAATTTCCAGATGCAATCGTTGATTATGCATTTATGGAAATTAGACAACCGGATATTCCAACTGTTGTAGAGAAATTAGCTACTGAAAATGATTTGGAAAAATTAATTGTTGTTCCTGTTTTTATTGCTCATGGTTTACATACTAAAAGGGACATTCCAAGGATTTTAGGCATTGAGGTTGAGGATTTGGACATTGAAGACAGCGGGCATGACCACCACCATCATCACGGACACCATCATCACCATCATGATCATGAGGAAAAATTAGTTGATTTTGATGGAGAAATTATTTTAACTGATCCTCTTGGTGTAGAAGAGGGTATTTTTGAAATAATTAAGAACAGAGTCAAATCTAACTTATAGCTGTATTTCACTACAGTTTTTTCTTTTTTTATTTTACCTAATTAAAATTTAGGCATACCAAAATATTTATATACTGGTGATACAATAAATCTATTTAAAGTTTAGGTTCACCTAAATTTTTAAGTTTTCATATAAATTATTTTGGAGAAGGATTTATGAATAATTTAATTATTGGATTAGCTGGAAATCCCAACGTTGGTAAAACAACCGTTTTCAATCAGCTAACTGGTTTACATCAACACGTAGGGAATTGGCCCGGAAAAACTGTTGAAAAAGCAGAAGGCCATTTCGATTTTGAGGACATCCGTTTTGATGTTATTGATTTGCCAGGGAATTATTCATTAAGTGCTCATTCTATAGAAGAAATAGTTTCAAGAGATTTCATTGTAGATGAGGACTCTGATGTAATAGTTAACATAGTTGATGCAGCTAACCTTGAGAGAAATCTATATTTGACAGTACAAATGATGGAGCTAGATGCTAATTTAGTAATGGCTCTAAACATGAATGATTTTGCAAAGAAAAAAGAACATTATATAAAAATCAAGGAAATGTCTAAACTGCTAGGTTTTCCTGTAGTTGAAATTAATGCGAAAAATAAAGACGGTTTCGATGACTTATTGAAAGCTATAAAGAAGCTCTCTAAAAAACCGGTACATTCAAGTAGAAAATTAGTATATGGGGAAGAGCTTAAAGAACATTTAGGCGATATTCAAAATGTAATTGAAAAAGATAAAACCTTATCAGACCTTCCTTCTTTTTGGATAGCTATTAAACTACTTGAAAATGACAACATCATTGTAGATAGGGTTAAAGAGGCTCCATGTGCTAAAGCTATATTTCATGAAGTTAAAAAAGTTAAAAAGCATCTTAAAGGTATTTTCAATGAAGATCCGGAAGAAATAATAGCTAATGCCCGTTACGCTTTTATTGATGGACTTATTAAAGAAACTGTTTCTAAACCTGAAGTTGCAAAACCGACTATGACAGATAAAATAGATAAAATTGTTACAAACAGAATTTTAGGAATTCCGATATTTTTAGCGATTTTGTATGTCATGTTTCAGATAGTGTTTACCGTTGGAACACCATTCCAGGATCTTTTAGGAGAAGGATTCGATTATCTAAAGGATTTTATATTAGCTAGCTTAGGAGAAAATTTCCTATCATCATTACTGGCTAACGGTATTATTGATGGTGTAGGAAGCGTATTTTCATTTTTACCTCAGATTATACTGATGTTTTTAATAATCAGTATTCTGGAAGATACAGGGTACTTGGCTCGTGCAGCGTTTGTTATGGATCGTGTAATGCACAAGCTGGTAGGACTTCACGGTAAAGCATTCATTCCTATGATTTTAGGATTTGGATGTGGTGTGCCTGGTATTATGGCAACCAGAACAATGGAAAACGAATCTGATCGTCTTTTAACAATGATGATTCTGCCGTTTATGTCCTGTACTGCTAGACTGCCTGTATACGCATTGTTTATTGCAGCTTTCTTTACAGCCTATCAGGGACAGATATTGTTTGCAATATACCTAATAGGAATTGCAGTAGCTATTATCGTAGCCTTCATTCTTAAAAGAACAATGTTTAAAGGAATGTCCGCTCCTTTTGTAATGGAGCTTCCAAGCTACAAATGGCCTTCTGTAAAAGGGGTTCTTTTACACACATGGGAAAAAGTAAAAGGATTTATTAAAAAAGCAGGAACCATTATTCTTGCAGCAACAATTATCATATGGATTTTAAGTAGCATACCTGTAGGTGCTGAATACGGTTCTCAGGAAACCGTAATAGGTCAAATTGGAACAGCAATATCTCCAATTTTCGCTCCATTAGGATTTGGAGAATGGCAACCATCTGTAGCATTGTTATTCGGTGTAGTTGCTAAGGAGGTGGTTGTAAGTACTTTAGGTACGCTGTTTGGCGTTGGCGAAGAAGGTGTTGGAATCGAAATGGCTATGCAAGGATTATTTACCCCATTAACTTCATTTGTCTTCATGATCTTTGTATTGTTGTATGTACCATGTTTCGCAGCACTAGGTACCATAAAACAGGAAACCAACGGATGGAAATGGCCACTTACAATGGTAGCAATTACAACCATAACAGCATATGTGGTATCCTTCATCGTATATCATATAGGTCTGTTTATAGGGTTTACATAAATAAAATGGTGATAGAATGACCAAAACATTATTGGATTTGCAACAAGGAGAAGAAGTAACAATCAAAGGATTAAATCCTGACATTGAATTAGATTTAAGAAGATATCTACTTGGAATGGGTCTTGTAAAAGGGGCTAAAATCAAAAAAGAAAAAATAGCTCCTTTAGGAGATCCCATAAAATTCAAATTAAAGGATTACTTAATATGCCTTCGTAAAGAAGAGGCAAAACAAATAGAAGTGGAGTAGTTTCTTATGGAATGCAGAATGTGCGGATTTAAGTTTGATACAAAAAAATCTTCAAGTATGGGATGTGGATGCTGTGGAAAATGTTCAAAATCCACTGTCCACTGTCCCAATTGCGGATATGCAAACAGTTTAGATTATGAACAGGAGTTTGAAATCATAAATAAACTGAAAAACCTCGTAAAAGGAAAATAATTTTTTTGACCTTTTTTAATAATAGTTAATTTGGAAAATCCTCAAGCTACAGGATTTTCTAATTTTCTATTAAAATACTCAATTAAGCTTCAAATTCTTTTTTTTATCTCATTGCTTTTAAGGCAGTGAAAAAATTATTATTATAGTTAATTTAAATTAATTCTATGGAATTGAAAGTTTCAGATGTTGGAGAAAAAGAGCTAGTTAAATATATCTTATCTAAAAGCCCTACAGTTACAGCTGATGACACGGCCATTACAAATTTAGACAACAGTCTAAATCTCATTTCTACTACTGACATGCTCATCCAGTCTAAACATTTTCCAGACAAGATGTCATATTTTCAGATGGGTTTTAAGGCAGTCACTGTTAATGTAAGCGACCTTGCAGCTATGGGGGCAAAACCATTAGGATTTCTTTTATCAATAGCTATTCCAAAAGACCTCAAAGTCAAGGACTTTAAAGAAATCATTAGGGGAGTCAAGGTAGCCTGCGAATTTTATGAAATTCCTCTAATAGGGGGAGATACGAATGAGGCCTCTGAAATTATCATAAACGGAACTGCATTAGGCCTTAACACAGATTCCTTAATGAAAAACACATATAAGAAGAATGATCTAATAGCTATTACAGGAAATATCGGTCTTGCAGCTCTCGGATTCTATTCTGACAATTCCAAATATCAGGAAAACATTTTAAAGCCGATAGCCAGAATAAAAGAAGGAAGAATTCTAAAGGAATATGGAGCTACAAGCGCAACAGATATTACTGATGGACTTGCTAGCGAACTTTATGAGATGTTCAATGGCATGGGAATGTTAATCTATGAAGATAAGTTAAATATAAGTCCCGAATTTAAGCAAACAGCTAGTGATTCAGGTTTAGATTATCTTGATTTGGTATTATATTTTGGAGAGGACTTTGAACTGCTTTTCACAATTCCAAAAAATAAGGTAGAGGATTTAAAAAATAAAATCGATTTTACTGTAATAGGGGAGGTTACTGATTCCTCACAAATCAGTATGAAGTTAAGCAATGGGGAAATTAAAAAAATAGAGAAAAAGGGATATAATCATTTTAGATGAAAATATCATTCTCCAAAACTTACCCTTTCGAATTTTTCAACATTTTTAAAGGATTTTGTTGCGTCAATTCCCATTTTTGTTGTAGTTCCGTCACTTTCAGCAACAGGATCTAGAGATGAGCCTCTAACATTAGGAACAATCATGACATCATTATCGGATTTCACGCGTGTAGCTATTGCATATTCAATATCCTGTGGGTCAAATACATCTACATCAGTATCTACAACAACAGCATGCTTAAGTGAAGGATGTGCAGATAATGCTGCCATAATGGCGTTTTTACCGTCACCTTCAGTCTGCTTGTTAATGGAAATAGCTGCATGAAGCCAGCAGCATCCACCTTCAGTTAGCACTACAGTTTCAACTGTAGGAACTGCATTTTTCACTGATTTGTATATTCTAGGTTCCTGTGGAAGACCCTGTAAGAGCTTATGCTCAAATCCGGCAGGAATGATTGCATGATAAACAGGATTTTCCTTTACAATATGCATTTTTGATAGATTTATGACTGGCTGGTCACGGATAATATCATATGTGTCAGTTAAATCTACAAAAGGCCCTTCAGGTACGGTTTCAGTTACGGATATCTTTCCTTCAAGTATAATGTCCGCTTTAGGAACTTCAAGACCGCTTTCAGTTTTGATTAACTCAAGATTAGAATCCTTAAATGCATTTGCAACATCCATTTCATTATAATCGATTGGAATTGAAGTTGTACTTGCAAGCAGTATTGCAGGGTCCATTCCAATAGCTATTGCGATTCCCAAATCTTTTCCTGCTTTTTGAGCATTCTGGAAGTAAGTGTAAAGGTTTCTAGGCACGATTCTAATAGCGAGCCTTTTATTGTCAAGTACCATCATTCTGTGAATAGAGGCATTTTGAATGCCTGTTTCAGGGTCACGTGCAAAAACAACACCTGCTGTAATGTATGCTCCCCCATCTCTTTTATAATGAGTCAGTATAGGTATTTTGTCTAAATCAGCGTCAGTTGTTTCATAATCAGAAAAGTCAGTGAACTTGTCAACTTTAACTGGATTGTCACTTGCATTAATTATCTTTTCAGTAATCTCTGAGACTTCACAGTTAATGGAATCAGCTATTTTTGCTCTTGTGTTGCATATTCCAGAAATAACTGGCATATCATATCCTTCAATATTATTTAAAATAACGGTGTCTTTAGGGTATTGGCGAAGTATTTTCGCTGCCTCATACTCACTACTAATCTTATCATTAATTTCAATAATTTCTTTATCATCTAAAAAATTCATAAAATCACACATTAATCTTTTTATCTTTTGTTTTTTCTATAATATTGCGAATAGTATTATCATTAATAGCAAGGATTTCACCAGCGAGAATTGCAGCATTTCTTCCATTATTCAGTCCTACAGTAGCTACAGGATATCCTGGAGGCATATTTATCATTGAGAAAATAGATTTGTATCCTCCTTCAGTAACACAAGGGACACCAACAATAGGTTTATTTGTAAGTGCAGAAAGACTTCCAGTTAAAATAGCAGAATTAGAACTTATTCCAATAAATACTTTGGCACTTTTTTCAACACTTTTCACATATCTTTCAAATCTTTTAGGTTGTCTGATAGGCCCTAAAACCTTTAATTCATGAGATATCTTAAGTCTATCAAGAATAACTGAAACTTTCTTTCCAATGGTTATGTTGCTGTAATTTGATACAATAATTGGAACGGTTATGTCTTTATCCACTTCTTCGAACTCCTCTTCAGGAATGTCGATGTCTTCAATTCTTAAAAAGTCCTTTTGAATGTATTTTCCGTTGAAATCATCTTCAATTTGCTGATTGCTGTTATAGACCTTTTCTTTATAGCTATTTTTAAGTTCGTTTAGTTTTTCTACTATTTCAGGATAATGAACACTTAGCATTTGAGCTGCCAATATAGCGGCATTTTCCCCTCTGTCAATTCCGACTGATGCAACAGGAGTAGGATAAGGAAGTTGTGTTGTTGAATATACAGCATCAAGACCCTCTAATTTCACCTCTACAGGAACTCCTATAACAGGTTTTAATGTATGTGAAGCAATAACTCCTGGAAGATGAGCAGCTAAACCTGCAATACCAATGAAAACTTCTATTCCAGCTTCATCCCCTCTTTTTACTAGCTCTTTAACAAGTCTTGGGGTTCTATGTGCAGAAGCTATTTTTAAAGTATAAGGAATTTCAAGTTTTTCTAAAATATCAACAGACTTCTTAGCTATTTCAATATCAGATCCACTTCCCAATATAATCATTATCTTTGGTATCATTTTCAAACCTTCAAATTTAATTCACTATATAAATTATGATTTAATAATATTTAATAGGTTTGATGGTATTAAAAAATGAGATGATTTTAGTAATAATAGAATAAGTCAAAAAGAAAAAAAGGGAAAAAAAGAATTAGTATAAAGTAGGAATAGGGATTCCCATTTTAACTCTTTTTTCACGTTCTGCTGCACCATTGGTTTTTTTACCTTTAGCTAATTTTTCAAGTAAAGGTAATCCTGGTTTTACTTCTTCAATTGGTTTGGTTTCAATTAAACCAGCATCAACAGCAGATGCAAATAAATCGTTACCAGTAGTAGTTCTGGTTAAAACGGTGGACCAGCCATCAGGAGATCCTACAGAACCGGTAGATACATCAGAGTATTCACAAACATAGTCAGTACAGATGTTACATCCAGCTTGTTCATATCCGTGGGTCTTTTTAAGACCGATTCCTTTTTCACCGTTAGCAGTTTCAATCATGAATTTTCCTTTACCGATGTCCATTTTTTCAACATCAGATAATTTGGTATCCATTAAAGCTTCTGAGAAAGTATCTAATGATGCCATTGGGAAGTTTTCCATACAGAAAATACCAACGATTAATTTAATTTTTTCTCCAATAAATCTTGTTGAGAATGGGTAAGCTTGAACTTTTCTGATTCCTTGCATTTGACATGGAGTTGCTACTACACCAATTTTTTCAAGACCAAATTGACGTGCTGCGTCTTTAATTCCAAAAACAGTAGGTGACATTGAATATTTAGTTCCTGCTGCAGCTAAAATTTCGTCTGCGGTAGTTGCAACATCAGGTACAGGTACCCAGTCGTCTCCAGGGTCTCCAGCAACAACAGCTCCTTCGATTACTCCATCTTCAATTGCTTGTATAAGTAAAGCAGATGCGATTCCTCCGTCTTGTGCTACGTCTAAGATTTTTTTGTCAGTAGCTCTTGCAGATACAGCTTCTGTATATTTTCCTAATACCATTTTTTAAGCCTCCTTTATAATCCGGTGTCCTTTTTAATTTGTTCTTCAGGTAACCAAGATCTTGGACATAATGCATAACAGCATCCACATTTAATACATCTTGCATTGTTGATGTGTGGTCTACCTTCAATCATTCTAATAGCTCTGGTTTGACATGCTAATCCACATGTTCCACAACCAGTACACATTGCGTTACGGATGACGTTGTTTAATAAGTCACAACCACAAGCAGTTTGACATGCTGCCATATCCATAGCTGGTTTTAAGTAGTCCATATCTCCTTCTACTGCTGCAATGATTGCTTTTCTAATCATTTCAGGACCTACTGGACATCCAGGAATTGCAAGATCTACTTTAACTAATTGACTAACTGGTACGAAAGATTCGTGTTTAGGTTGTGCTTGTTGTCCTCCACGTGCGAAGGTGGTGAAACAACCGTTTACAGCACAAGAACCGAATGCACAGAGTAATTTGGATTTTTCTCTTGCTTCCATAAGTTCTTTAAGACTGTGTTCATCTTGAAGACATACAGATCCTTCAATAAAACAAAGATCCATTTCTGGCATATCCCATTCGTCTACTAAGGTTTGTCCGTATACGATATCAATCATATCTGTAAGTACAACATCTAAAATGTCGTAGTTTTCGGTTAAGGACATTCCTTCTCCAGTACAACCACTTAAGTGTATGTATCCTACACGTGGTTTTGGTGACCCTGCTTTTGGTTCAGGTGCATTTTCTCTTTTTTCTGTAACAAATACAGCTTCATCTTTTTTAACTTTAGGTTCTTCTGATCCTGTAAAAGCTTTTTTGATTTTTTCAAACATTATAAAGCCCCTATTTCTTTTAAAATAATATTAATAGCTTTAGGGATTGCCTCTTTAATAGGTGTAGTTAAACCCATATCGATATCAATTACTGGAACCTCTTTTGGTTGACATCCTACTACCACAACTTCGCACTGTTTTTCGAGTTCTTCAATAAGGTGTTCTCCAGGTCTAGCATGGGGATTTTCATATCTTCCAGCTGGAACTTCACTTGGCTTGAGAATTCTAACCTCTCCAGGTTCTCCACCAAATTCTATTGAATCAATTACAATAACTTTTTTCCAGCATTCTTCAGGGAATGTAAATATATGGTAAGATGCTCCAGTTCCGCCATCAACGATTGCGGTTTGGTCAGGTAAAGAGTTTTCTTCAAAATATTTTTTTAACTCTTTAATTACTTCCGGTCCAAATCCATCGTCTTTGTAAAGGATGTTTCCACATCCAACTACTAGGGTTTCTACATTATAAGGCATATTTTGTCCCATTGCTTAAATTTTCATATTTTCGTTTTTTAATACTTGTTTTTCTTCATCTACAACCATTACGTGAGTTGCACAGGATAAACATGGATCGTATGCTCTGATTACGTGTGGAGCTAATTCATGTGAGAATCCTTCAGTTGCAGGTCCCATGGTTGGGATGTTCCATGTAGTTGGTACAATTGCGGAATAGAATTGGGTTCTACCGTCTTTAACTGTTGCCATGTGAACGTTAGTTCCTCTAGGAGCTTCGACTACACCAATACCTAATTCACCAGTTCCTAATGGATCGTATTCTTTTCTAGCAGGTGCTTCAGTATCTAATTGATCTAATTTTTCTAATACATCATTATAACTTACAAGCATTTCTTCTGCTCTTGCAATATGTTGTGCAGTAGTACCTTTTCCTTTGAATCCAGCGAATTTTTCCATTCTTGCTCTAGGACCGGTTTCTACATTTTTACCATCTAATAATGGGATAACAGTACAAGCTCTTTTACCGACTTCTTCATCACCGTACCATGCTTCTGGTAATACTTCACTAAATTTGTTCATATCAAAAGCATCTGGGTTTCCGTAGTTAGGGTCAGATACAAATAAAGGTTGGTTGACTACACCTAAATCTTCAGGGAAATCAGCTTTGTAAACTAAATCTTTGATTAATTCAACATGGTTTTCGAGAGTGTCTTTTAAGCCAACCATTTTTTCAGTTATTTTTTCTTTTGCAAGTGGAGAAATGTTTCTTGCCATACCACCTATTCTGATATCAGATGGGTGAATACCTTCACCAGCAATAGTATCTACAACAAATTGAGTTGCTTTTCTTACTTCTCCAACACTTTTAACTGCAGTTGCGAATAAATCTTCAGGTACAACATCAGGAGCTATTAAGAAGTGGTGAATAGCGTGACTGTTGATGTTGTGTGCACTTAAAGTAATTTTTCTTAAAAGTTCACCAGCTTGTGGGATATCAATTCCAAGAGCTGCATCCATTGCTTCTACAGAAGCTAAAGTATGTGGTATTGGACATACTCCACAGATTCTTTGACATAATACTGGTGCGGTTTCAGGACTTTTGTCAAGAACCATCTTTTCTAAACCCCTTACAGGAGTTATACTAAAATACATTCCTTTTGTAACAATTCCTTCATCGTCGACTTTCATGAGTAATTCTGCATGACCTTCTTGTCTAGATGTAGGAGATATTACTTTAACATTTTCGTTCAAATATGTCACCTCATTCTAAAATTAAAGTTTAACAACAATTAATATTTATAATCTTATTATATTAAAAGTTTATTTTTTTTAGTTTAAAGCCCTCTGTTTTTTTTGTTTAACCTAAATTCTTTTTTTTAGATATTTTTCAAGAATTATTAAAATAAATCGACTTTCATAAATTTTATTAATTTTATTATTAATTTTTATAAAAAATTGTTTATTTAGTATAATGGACTGTTTTCACTATTATATCTCTTTTTAAGTCACAAAAAGTTAATATTAAAGAAACGGCTTTTTTTAGTTGATATTTTTATATCTTCATTGATAGCTGAATTCTATTTTTTGAAGTATCAATATCAATAACTTTCACATCGACAATATCTCCTACCGATACAATGTCTAGGGGATGTTTTACAAACTTATTAGCTAGTTGTGAAATATGAACCAGTCCGTCCTGATGAATACCAATGTCAACAAAAGCTCCAAAATCAACGATATTTCTAACAGTTCCCTGTAGAACCATATCCTCTTCCAAATCATCAATTGTTAGAATGTTTTTTCTAAGCTGTGGCTTTTCAAGTTCTAAACGGGGGTCGCGACCTGGCTTTTTAAGTTCTCCTACAATATCTCTAAGAGTAATCACACCGATATCAAGTTCCTGAGCAAGCTTTTCGTAGTCTATCTGATCCAATTTCAAGTCACTATTTCCTATATCCTTTAATCCAATATCGAGACTCTTTAAGAGTTTTTCACATGTCCTGTAGGATTCCGGATGAATGGTAGTCTGGTCAAGAGGATTGTCTCCATTATCTATTTTTACAAATCCTGCACATTGCTCAAATGTTTTATTTCCCAAACCTTTAACCTGCTTAAGCTCTTCTCTACTTGAAAATGACCCATTCTCTTCACGATAACTAATGATATTCTTAGCAGTGCTTTTACTGATTCCTGAAATGTAATTCAAAAGACTGCTTGAAGCAGTATTTAAATCAACGCCTACCTTATTTACAACACTTTCAACAACACCAGTTAATGATTCATTTAGGTATTTCTGATTCATGTCATGCTGATATTGTCCAACACCAATGGATTTAGGATCGATTTTTACAAGTTCAGCTAAAGGATCTTGAAGGCGGCGGGCAATAGATACAGCACTTCTTTCCCCTTCATTCAAATCTGGAAATTCCTCAGATGCAAGTTCACTGGCGGAATAGACAGATGCACCAGCTTCATTAACAACAACATATTCTACATCACTATTTTTAATAATTTCAGAAACCACCTTTTCAGATTCTCTTGAGGCTGTTCCATTACCAATAGCTATTACGTCAATACCATAACTATCAATCAGCTCTCGTAGAGTTTTTATAATTTTCCTGATTTTATTCCGGTTTTCTGTTAGATGGATTAAGGAAGTTTCAAGAACTTTTCCGGTTTCATCAATAACGGCTAGTTTACATCCATTTTTAAATCCAGGATCCCATCCAAGTATGGTCTTGTCGACTAAAGGACTTTCCATAAGGAGCTGATAAAGATTTTTTGAAAAAACTTCTATTGACTGTTTTTCACTGCGCTCTGTTAGATATTTTCTAACTTCCTTTTCAATAGAAGGGGAAATTAAACGTTTGTAAGAGTCTTCTATTGCCTCTTTTATAATTTTACCAGTATATGGATTATCTTTTATAACTCTTCCATTTAGAAATCTCAATATTTTATCTGGAGCTATTTCTATTTTAACTTTTAAAATCCCTTCATTTTCCCCTCTGTTTATTGCAAGAAGTCTGTGGGGAGGAATTTTAGACACTTTTTCAGAATAATTGTAATAAAGCTCGTATTCGCTTTCATCGCTGGTTTTTGCTTTTGAATGAATAACTCCATATTTAATAAAGTCTTTTCGTATTTTTTTTCTAAAATCAGAATTGTCAGAAATAATTTCAGCTATTATGTCTGATGCTCCCTTAATCGCATCTTCCACAGTTTTCACGTTTTCATTTAAGTATTTCTTAGCTATCTTAGAAACAGCCACATGAATTTCCTGTTTTAATATTGTTTTAGCTAAAGGCCCCAGACCATTATCTTTAGCTATTGTGGCTCTGGTCTGTTTTTTACTTTTAAATGGCCTGTATAAATCATCTAGTTCAACAAGAGTTTCAGCTGCAAGTATTTTATTTTCCAAATCTTTAGTAAGTTTTCCGAGATCTTTAATGTGCTTGATGTAATTTAACTTCTTTTTTTCTAAATTTCTAAGATATTTAAGGCGTTCATCAAACTTTCTAAGTGTTTCATCATTTAACGAACCAGTAACATCTTTTCTATATCTTGCAATAAACGGTATTGTACTACCTTCGTCTATTAATTTAATTACTCTTCTAACTTGCCAATTTTTAAGCTGAAGTTCATCTTCCAGAGTTTTTTCAATCATCATTATAATATTATTCAGCAATTCTAAAAAAAGTTTGGTAGTCTAGATTAGCTATTTCAAGCAATGTCATGAATTATGTAAGAAACAACATAATTCTATACTTTGATATGTATGTCCTTGTTAAAAATATTAAAATATTCCATTGCTTGCATAAATACTAAAAACTGAACATGATTAAATAATATCTAAAAGTAGTAGAATGGATAATCATTAACTGAATTTTAAAAAAAACATATGCTTCAGAAAAACACATTTTAATATCCACAATATATAAATTTTCTAAAACTTCAGTTTCCAAAATGGGGGTGGAGGAGCTGTTTTTTGGTCTGGTGCTAATGGTACTTTGGTAAATTGTAACTTTATCAACAATACTGCCAGTACTTTTGGTGGTGGTATTTCCTGGGAGGGTGCTGATGGTACTATAACTAACTCTACTTTCACAAATAACTCCGCTAAGGTTAATGATGGTGGAGCTATTTTTTGGGCAGGTGCTGATGGTACTATAACTGGTTGTATTTTCACCAATAACTCTGCTAATGTTGGTGGTGGTATTCGTTGGTATGGTGCTAATGGTGCTCTAACTAACTCTACTTTTATTAATAACTCTGCCGATAATGGTGGGGGTATATTTTGGGATAGTGCTAATACTGGTTTTAATAATTGTAAATTCATCAAAAATATAGCAAGAACTAATGGTGGGGCAGTCTACTGGAATGGTATTAAAGGTATGATAAACAATTCTGATTTTAGCAATAATATAGCTAATAAAGGTGGTGCTGTTTACTGGTATGGTGCTAATGGTACTTTAACTACTTCTAATTTCTTTAGTAATTCTGCTAATGTCTCAGGTGGTCGTTTTGATGGTGGTGCTATTTATTGGTATGGTGCTAATGGTACCTTAACTAATTCTATTTTTACTAGTAATACTGGTGCATATGGTGGTGCTATTTATTGGCAGGGTAAAAATGGGTTATCATCAGGATCTAATTTCACTAGTAACTCTGCAAGTGGTAATAGTGGAGGTATTGACTGGTTTGGTGATAATGGTGCTCTAACTGATTCTACATTCGTTAATAACAATGCAAACAATTATGGTGGTGGAGTTAACTGGTGGGGTGCTAATGGTATTCTAACTGATTCTATATTCGTTAATAACAATGCAAATAATTGTGGAGGTGGGGTTTATTGGTGGAATGTTAATGGTACTCTGACAGATTCTATCTTTACTGACAACACTGCTACTAATGGTGGTGCTGTTTACTGGTATGGTTCTAATAGTAATATGCCTAATTGTAATTTCACAAATAACCATGCATCTAATGGTAATAATGTTTATTGGAGATGGGCTGTAGAGGACTTTTTAAACAAATACGATCAGATTCATGATTATGATTATGTTTATATTTTAAATGGTGATGGAACCCCCTCAAGCACCATTGCTTTGAATAAAAAGGGCATAACTATTCATGGGCAAAGTAGTAATGTAATCTTTGATGCTAAAGGTGGTAATCTTCACTTTGAAGTGACTGGAGACAATGTTTTAATTGAGAATTTAAGTTTCCGAAACTTCAATTTCACTGGCATAGGGGGAGCAATTATCTGGAGAGGAAACAATGGCATATTAAGAAATTGTAACTTCGAAAACAATACTGCTACTAGTTCTGGTGGTGCTATTCAATGGAATGGTGTTAATGGAAGTTTAATAGATTCAACTTTCACTAATAATGCTGGTAGATGGGGCGGTGGCATATCATGGTATGGTGCCAATTCTATTATATCTGGTTCTACTTTTATTGAAAACACTGCTGAGATGAATGGTGGGGGGATTGATTTTGGTGGTGCAAATAGTTTTATAACTAGTTGTACTTTCACTAATAACACTGCGAGGACTGGTAATGGAGGAGGCCTTAACTGTTGGTCTGCAAATGTTGCCTTAGCTGATTCTACTTTCACTAATAACAGGGCTAATTCTGGTGGGGGTGTGTGTTACAGTAATGCTAATGGCACTATAATTAATTCTATATTTATTGATAATCATGCTAATCGTTTTGGAGGAGGTACTTCTTTTAATGGTGTTAATGGTAGCATGATTGGTTCTACTTTTATCAACAACAATGCTAATCATGGAGGAGGTATTTTTTGGGCTAGTGCTAATGGTAATATAATTAGTTCTACTTTCACAAACAACAAAGCTGATTATTATGGTGGAGGTATTCGATATGATGGTACTAACGGTAGTATAACCAATTCTTCTTTCACTAACAATACTGTGAGAAGCTATGGTGGTGCTATTCACTGGAATCAAGTAGGCAATATGATTAATTGTAATTTTTTCAACGAAAAATGGATTAATTCCAATACTAAATCTAATGGTATTTATTTCAACAGCACCACTTTAAACATAAATGGTGGAAAAGGAATAGTAGATATAGTCGCCAACGGTACTCTTTTAGGCATTTCTATCGTGGTTTTAAACAATGAAACATATTATTATCCCCCTAATTCGAATATTAATTTTAAGGACTATTTTTTCCTCTTTGGTTATAATTTTTTTGTAAATTTTGTGATAATCTGATTCAAACCAAATAAAACAGATACCTCAAGAAAATCTAGATTACATAAAAGTAACACAACTAATGATAGTAAATATACCAATAACAGACACAGAAAAAAAGAAAGATATTTGGGGAGATACAAATGAAATCACAGGCAATTGACATACTAATTGAGAAGGGTAGACAAGAAGGTATAAAAGAAGGTAGACAAAAAGGTCTAATTGAAGGAATAGAAGCGGGAAAACAAGCAGGTATAAAAGAGGGTAGTAGAAATACTAAGTTTAATCTTGCTAAAAACATGTTAAAAGCAGACATGTCTATAAATAATATCATAAAGATTACTGATTTATCAAAAGAAGAAATTGAAAACCTCAAATAATATTTTTTTTAGATGAAATGGGAAACTCCACTCCTCCCATTATCTTTTTTAGTTATATATATTTAACAATCAAAAAAGAGTTCACATGCCATCTAACATGGGAATAGCTAATATATTTAAAACCCAATTTTAACCAGTAAATTAAATAACACTAATAAATATTAACTCAATCATAAAAATACTAAAAATAAGAATTAAAACAATGCATATAATACTTTTAAGCTGAAAAATAGCTTATTAGATTGATATTATAAAAGTTTTTTTTATAAAAACCTTTATACTAATTAAATAACAGATATATTTGGTGAATAAAAAAATATTGGTGGATAACATTGGCTTGGTTTTTAGTATTGCTTACTTTTTTATTAGCATCAATTAAATCTTCAGATAAGGTTTATCAAAAAGTTGCAGTAATTTTACCAGCATTTAACGAAGCAGAGAATGTTGATGCAGTTATTGATGTTATAAAGAAGGTAAAATATGTAGATGATATTATCGTAGTTGATGATGGGTCAACTGATAATACTGCTGAAATAGCTAGAGGTAGTGGAGCAACAGTCATATCACATCCAAAGAATAAAGGTAAGGGTGAAGCTATAAAAACGGGTTATAAATTTAGTGATGCTGATATCATTGTCTTTATTGACGCTGATATATCTAACCTCACAACACATAAAGTAGATGCTATTATTAGGCCAATTTTAGAAGGCAAAACTGAAATTACAAAAACTAAGTTTGCTCGTGCAAGCGGACGGGTAACTGAATTAACTGCAAAACCTCTTTTAAACTTTTTTTTCCCAGAAATTTCATTTAAACAACCTTTAAGCGGACAGTTTGCAGCTAAAAAATCTGCACTTAAAAAAATCGATTTTGAACCTGATTACGGTGTTGATGTAGGTATTGTATTAGACGCTGACGTTCATGGAATATCTATTCTGGAAGTGGATATCGGGGAAATTGAGCATGACATGTCACCTTTATCCGATTTGCACATGATGGCAAATGAAGTTGTTAGAACAATTATGGATCGTGCAAATAAGTATGGTAGAATTGTGATGATTGATGATATAGGGTTCTTCATTAGAATGCTTATTGTAGGATTGTCATTAATAATTTTAGGATTATTTACAATATTTTTCGTAAAATTCGTTCCTTTAGAACTTGGAGTTATTATAGTGGTTAGTGGAGTGGCATTATCTATTTATTATCTAATTAAAGTAATAACAAAATCAATTTCAATATTTAAAAGAATTCCAAGAAGGAACCTGGTCAAATCATTTATTAAAATTCATTTTCCAGTAATAGTATCAGTCATTATACTTGTGTTAATGATATCAACATTTATCGGTGCAGCTACTTTGGAAAATGGAACTATTTCTATTGAACCCTCTTCAAGAAACCTTATATTATTCTCAGATGTTGACAATAAGATAGCTGTAAGAGGCCCATTTACTGTAGAGACATTAAATGAATCGAACTTTATTAGAATGCCATCAGATGCATTAGAGACTTTAGGTCTTAGCTATGGTGATTTGTTGTCGATTAATGCTAAATCCTATTCGATTAATGAAACGAATCCTGATGAGCCTTATACATTAGGTCTTCCAAATGAAGTTAAACAGGCATTAAATCTTAAAAATGGAGATTCAATTCAAAATAGCCGCTTAGATACGATCTTCTCAAAGTCTCTTGCCCATCATACAATTGGCGAAATAGACAATATAACTCTTATAGATAACTTTATAATAACGGATACATCTAGTGAGGCTGTTGTTATGGATATTGAGATTGATAACAAATCCTATGGCCATATATCAGGTTGTTTTGAAAACAATCAGACCTATAAAATAACATATAATGACAGAGTAATCTATGAATTAAATTATAATGGTGGAGATTTCTCTAACAAAAGCCAAATACTTAATGTAGATCATCATATTATTAAAATCAACATAGAAAATGTTACAACAAATTCGGTTAAACACTTTTTAAACTCACAGCAGGGAATCTTTTTAGAATTTAAAAGTTAATATGAAAAATAAAAAAAGAAAGTTTATTTTTTATCATAAACTTTTACTGCTTCTTCAACGTCATTATAAAGTCCAAGAGCAGCTAATGCACCGACTTTTCCCTGTTCCCCTGTAACAGCTATTAATGGAATGCCTAATTCTTCTGCAGTCTTCTCAGCAGTTTCAATATCCATCATTCCACTTTTAGTAGCTATTGAATATTCTCTTAGTTTTTCAGGTATGTCCAGACCTTCTAAAATAGCTATTGCAGTTTTATCAGATAATGTATCTCTTTTGAGAAGTTCTATTGTTCTTTCAATAAGTTCCTCTTTTTTATCAGCAGGAACACCAAAAGTAAGTGCAATTGAAACACAATTTTGAGTTTTATGAGGATTATGTGGATATAGCTGAACAATAATGTGGTCCAGGTATTCAAAACCTTCCTTTTTAAGTTCCATACCTAAATTATGGGCCATGGTCCAGGTAGCTCCAGCATCTTTTGTATCAGTATCATCAATACCGATAACCACTTTTTCAAGTTTAGGAGTTACAACAGTAGCTTTTCCAGGTTTTGAACCTCCGCCTACTTCTAAAAGCTCAATGTATTTTACTCCTTCACCCATTCCTCTACACATTCCAGCTCCAACACCAGCTCCAGCAAGACCAGAATGTGTTACTTTTACCTCATCACCTTCAACTGAAATTTCATCGATTCCTGCTGCATTGAAGCTAGCCTTAAGGTCTAATGGAGCGGATCCAACATGACAGGAATAAACATGTTTATTTCCGTCACGGTAAGCTGAATCAATTAATTCACTGTTATTTCTGTATTGATTAAGTAACCAGTGAGAACCAGAGATACAGGGATGAAATTCTATTAATTCAACTTTATCTCCATCTACTAGAGTCAAAACCTTTTCATATGGTGCAATCCATGGATCGTTAAATTTTTCTTTTAATTGGTTAGGTTTAAGGATTTCCATTTAATCATCTTAAATTTCGCTTAATCTGTCACACATTTTGATGGCTGCATCTACAGCCTTTTTTCCCATGTCAATACGTCTGTGAGCATCAAGACGGGTCATTCCAGGACCGCTGATACCGAGGGTAACTGGTTTTTCATATTCCAAAGATAAATCAGCTATTTTACGTGAAGCGTGTTGTGCTACGATTTGATCGTGGTCAGTTGCACCTTCAATGACAGCACCGATTGCAACTACAGCATCAATGTCATCTTTTTCAAGTAATTTTTTAACAATTAAACCCATATCAAATACTCCAGGGACAGTAACTACTTGAGTGATTTCACAGTCTCTGTTTCTAGCTTCTTCTTTTGCAAGACCTAACATCATTTGAGTTATATCATAATTAAATTCTGCTACTACAGCACCTATTCTATATTTTACCATTCTAATCATTCCTGTTAATTCTTTTTAGATGAATAATGGGAGTAAAAATCCAACAACTGCACTAAAGACCATAATTACTATAATAAATATTGCGGCAAATTGTAATTTTGTAAATTTCATTTTTATCCTCCTTATATCAGTTATATTAATTTTAGTTTATTAATCTTTTTAACATTCAACTTTTAAGTTTTCTATATATGCTTCTTATTTTTTTTATTATTTTAAAAACAAAGCGAGGCCTCATCCATTTTCTCAAATAGTTTGTATAATCCTTATATTCTTGAATTCTAGCATTATTTTCTTGTATTTCATTTTCATACTCTTGTACTTTAGCTACATATTTCTTTTGTTCTATATCAAACTGATCTTTTATTGAGCTTAAATCTATTACATTGTCTATTAAGTAATTATATTTTCCCTGATAGTATTTGTCAATGTCTTCTTGTTTCAGTTCTGTAATTTCTGTTTCTATTCCTAACTTATCAGACATTATTTTGTTTATGGTTATTTTAGAGGAGTTTAAATCGTTTAGGTAGGATTTGTATTTTATTTCATCCATTCCGTCCATTATACTTCCTTTCTCACAGATTGCCCATATATCTCTTCCACTTCCTTTGTAATCAGATATTTTCGAAGGTAAAAATGGATTTATATCATATAGGTGGTCTGTTTTGGCATCTTCTGCAAGTAAAACATCCATTTTTGTTGTTAAGTTTAAAAATTCAAGATAGTCTACTGACTCGTTTATTATTGTTTTTTCAAGAAGTTCTGGGGGCATAATATTTTCAAATGCTGTTTTAGTTGGTGTGAATATGTGTAATCTGAATTTGTCTTTAAATTCTTTATTTAAATTGGTAAAACCAGCTATAAATTCTTCAAAGTTTCTTTTTTTGTATAAAAATCCAAAATAGGCAAAATTAATATAGTTTTCATCTACTTCATAATCAGATTGTTTAATATAATAGTATTTTTCTTCTAATGTTGGATGAGGAATTACTTTTGATTTATTTTCCACTATTTTTTTTATTTTTGGGAAATCTTCAAGCATTATAGCTTTTTGGTTTTCATTGGTAAATATGATTTCATCAGCCATTAGAAATGTAACATATTGGATTATTTCATTAACAGTATCAGTGTTTTTAACAGTATCAGCACCTTCAGGAAGATATTTGTTGATTCTTTCAACCAATTCTTCATTGTTAATAGGACTACTCATATATTCTCCATCTAATGCACGAATCATCGGATCTGAAAATTCTGCAGTCCAAAATGTATCATGTGTTGCTTTATAGAAATATCCAAGTAAATGTGAAGGAACAAATTGTGTTCTACTATAAATCTTGTCATAAGTTGGTATTTCATTTAATATCTTAAAACCTTCATTAACAAATTTAGTGCCATCTAAATAAAAATAAAAATTCTCTATATCAACATAATTTCCTTCATGGATAAACTCTGAAACGATTTCAAATAATGAGTAATCTGTAGGTTGGTCAAAGAGAGTTCCAACCAGTATACTAACCTTTCTTTTGTTTTTCAGAATCCTTTTAGCTAGTACATTACTAGCAGTTGCACTTGTTGGAGGAAATGAATATGAGATAACGAGTTCATTGTTTGGTTCCTCAAATTTTTTAATATCATCTTCATTTAGATATTTATAAGGGAAATATTCTAACTCATATTCTCCTATATCCTTTAAAACCTTTTTTAAATCATTAGGATTTTCTTTAAGATATTTATTAATAAATAAGATTTGTGAAATTATTGTATTTCTAATTAACAAGTGTATATCTTCATTTTCAGCAACCTTAAGAGATGCATTAAGCTCATTAATAACATTCAGGCGATCATCAACATTGAATTTGTAGCTGGTGTCTTGTCTGGATATAGAATTCGATCTCAATAGCCTATAATAAATGGCCTCTTCCTCTTTATCCAACACGTAGAATTTGAAATCGTTCTTGACGTATAATGAGGCATAATAGACTAAGTCCTCTCCGCTGGTTAACTCTGTATTGAAAAGATTGTCCTTAACGTATTCTGTAGGGATGAGCTTATTGGTCATCATGACAAGAACGCTGGCGATTTCGTTATATGGGTCTTCAATCTCTCCTTTCTTGTCTTTGAGAGCTTCAGCCATATATGATTCTTTGATTTCCCCACTGTCTTCATCAACGTCTAGAAAATTTCCAATCACTATTCTGTTAGGTTCGGCATGCTCTAGGAATTTCTCAAGATAGCTTGGACTGATATAGTCGTCGTCGTCAATGAATGTTGTGTATTTCCTTTGGGCTTCTAAAATTCCCTTGTTACGGGCATTGCTCGCTCCTTTTTCACTGCGGGTCAATACAATGTTCATTTCAGGGTTGTTTTCTTGAAAGTCCCTTATCATGTTTGGGGTGCCGTCCTCTTCCCCGTTAATAATGAAAATAGTTTCAAAGAGCTTGTTGTCTAAGCTTTGCTGCTTAAGGGAATTTAAAAGTTTTTTCACATGTTTTTCGCTTTTATATGAAGGAACCACTACGCTAATGCCATCTTTCAATTCTAAAGTCTCTGCCATTATATGTCACCTATAGTTCTTTTTTAATAGCTTCGGCCATTTCAAAAGTGTTTGAATTTCCTCCCAAATCGCCAGTTAAAGTTTTTCCTTCACTTAATATTTTTAAAATAGCTTTATCAAGTTTATCCGCCGCTTCATTTTCATTTAAATATCTAAGCATCATTACTGCTGACAAGAGCATAGCTGTTGGATTTGCTTTTTTTTCTCCTGCAATATCTGGCGCAGAACCGTGAACTGGTTCAAATAATGCTGCATCCAAACCGATGTTGGCTGATGGCAATAGTCCAAGTCCGCCAACAATTCCTGCCCCTTCATCTGAAAGTATGTCCCCAAATAGGTTGGTTGTTACAATCACTTCAAAGTTTTGAGGATTTGTTATAAGATACATTGCAGTTGCGTCTACATAAAAATCTTCTGTTTCAATTTCGGGATATTCCTTAGCTACTTCATAGAATATCTCTTTAAACAATCCGTCGGTTTTTTTAAGGACATTTGCTTTATGGACTGCTGTTACTTTGCTTTTGTTGTTTTCTTTTGCATATTCGAATGCGTATCTTATGATACGTTCTTCTGCTTCACGAGTGATTATACGTCTTGCAATAGCCCCTTCAGGGGTATATTCCTCTTCATCTGCAATGTACATCCCTTCAGTATTTTCACGAACAATCATAAAGTCAATGTTGTCAGACAGTGATTTGGTGTTAGGATAAGACTTTACAGGTCTTAGATTTGCAAACATCTTCATTTCCTGACGTATTTTTACAATAACGCTTGATGCACTTTCGCCAGCAGCTCCAAATAAACATGCATCGGCATTTCTAATTATATCAAGTGTTTCTTCAGGAAGAGCTACGCCATTTTTTTCAAGACATTCGTCACCGGCTTCTCCAAAAACATAATCAAAGTCTAAATCAAGACCTTCCAAAACTGATAAAGTAGCTTCCATTACTTCCTGACCGATTCCGTCTCCAGGTACTATTGCAATTTGGTATTTATTGTTTTTTTTGTTTGAGGTACTCAATTAACCCACCTTTTTCTAGAATTTCTAACATGAATGGAGGTAATTTTTTAAAGGTAATGCTTTCACCATTTTGTGATGTGATGGTTCCTTTCTCCATATCTACTTCAATCTCTTCTCCTTCTTCTACAAGGTCTGTTATTCCAGGTGCTTCAAGTAAAGGAACTCCTACATTTGTTGAGTTTCTGTAGAATATTCTTGCAAATGATTCTGCAATTACAGCTGAAACACCAAGTCCTTTAAGGGCTATTGGAGCATGTTCACGGGAAGATCCACAACCAAAATTGTTTCCAGCTACAATAAAGTCGCCTTTATCGAATTTTTCATTAAAATCTTCATCTAAACCTTCCATGCAGTGCTCAGATAACCTTTCTTCATCGGTGTAAATCAGATATCTTCCTGGAAGAATAATGTCAGTATCAATGTCATTTCCAAATTTCCATACTTTTCCTTTCATTTTGTTCACTCCGGCGCTACAATTCTTCCTTCAATTGCAGATGCAGCAGCTACTGCAGCAGAGGATAAATAAACTTTTCCATCAGGACTACCTTGTCTTCCCTTAAAGTTTCTGTTTGATGTAGAAAGACTTACTTCACCAGGACCGATAATACCAGTATGTCCACCTAAACATGGGCCACAACATGGTGTAGATACAAGTGCTCCGGCATCAACAAATATCTTAAGCAATCCTTCATCGAGAGCTTTACTGTAAACTTCTTTTGAAGCAGGAATAACCAGCATTCTGGTTCCTTTAGCTATTTCTTTTCCTTTTAAAATCTTGGCAGCATCTCTCAAATCACTAAGTCTTCCATTGGTACATGATCCAAGAAATACCTGATCAATTTCCTGGTCCACTTCACTTACAGGCTTAACATTGTCAACATGATGAGGGCAAGCTACCTGTGGTTCTAAATCACTGACATCAATGTCATAAACTGTCATTGAATCTGCATCTTTATCAGTTTTAAATACTTTATATGGCTTGTTTGAGCGGTTTTCTACATATTTTATTGTTTTTTCATCAGGTTCTACTAAACCGGTTTTTCCACCCATTTCAATAGCCATATTTGTAAGAACCATCCTGTCTGAAATGCTCATGTTTGAAACAGTCTCTCCGGCAAATTCGCATGCTTTATATGTTGAACCGTCTACGCCCATTTCTCCAATGATATTTAAAATAACGTCTTTTGCATAAACATTGTCTTTCAACTCTCCAGTTATTTCAAATCTGTTAGTTTCCGGCACCTTAAACCAGAGAGTTCCTTCAGAAAATACCATAGCCATATCTGTAGAACCAATGCCTGTTGAAAATGCTCCCAATGCTCCATGTGTACATGTGTGGGAATCAGCACCTACAATAACATCACCAGGTACAACATGACCTAACTCTGGAAGAATCTGATGACATACTCCAGCATTTACATCATAAAAATTCTCGATATTCTGTTCTTCTACAAATTTTCTCATTATAATATGGTTATTAGCTGAATCAATAGAGTCTGCTGGAACTTGATGATCAAATGGAATTACGATTTTAGATGGGTCCCATACTTTTTCAGTTCCGATTTCATTAAAAGATTGTACTGCAAGTGGTCCGGTTAAATCATGTGTCATTGCTACATCAATGTCTGCAATAACAATATCTCCCGCTTCAACCTGGTCTTTACCACTGGCTTTAGCTAATATTTTCTCTGACATTGTTTTTGCCATTTTTAACCTCCGTAAAATTTATAATAATTCGTTAATAGCTTTCAAACAATATACATTATTAAAATTTATATATTATGTATAATAAAATATTCTATTATGAGCAATTCTATTTTTGGACGTTTTAAAAAAGATAAATCAGTTACTTCTACTGAAACTCTTCAAGAACCGAAGCCTGTTTTTGACGATAGGAAATTCTGGGTTGATACAATGAAAAAAATAACATATCCAGTTTTATCCAATCTTAAAAACGGTAATTTGAAGAATAATATGCCTTATGAATCATTAGATAATAGTATGGAAAAATTTGCACCATTTGAAGCATTTTCAAGAGTCTTTAATGGAATAGCTCCATGGTTGAATTTAGGAGTAGACAGAAACAATGAAGGAGTTTTACGCCAAGAATATATAGGATTGACTTTGAGATGTATCGAAAATATTGTTAATTCAAGTAGTGATGATTATTTAAGTTTTACTGAGCCTAAATATTCTTTAGTAAATGCAGCTTTCTTTGCTCAAGGTTTATTAAGATCCGAACGTCAAATATGGTTAAATCTCTCTGTTGATGTTCAAGCTAAAATTACTAATGAGCTTAAAAATACAAGGATTATTGCTCCATATGAAAACCATTGGCTACTTTATACATCAATGATTGAAGCTGCTCTTTTGGATTTAACTGGTGAATGCGATATTGAACGCTTAAAATATGGCTTGTTTAAATTTTGGGATGAATGGTATATTGGTGATGGCATTTATAAAGACGGAAATACTTTCAAAGTAGGTTATGAAAATAGTTTGATTATTCATCCGATGTTAAATGATATTTTAAATGTTATGAGAAAATATAATGTTGAAGGTAATGAACTTTTAAATAAACAATTGATGAGAACTAGCAGATTAGCTTCTCAATTAGAACGTTCTATTTCTCCAACTGGGACTTATCCTCTTACTGGTGAGTCTTTGACTTATAGAACTGGTATTTTTCATGCATTATCTCAAGCAGTTTTACTTAGAATTTTACCCTCTATGATTAATCCTGCTCAGGTCAGGTCTGCATTAACACAGGTTTTAATAAACCAATTTCAAACAAATCAGAATTTCTCACAGGACTGGTTAGTTATTGGAGTTAATGGTAGTCAAATTAATGCTGCTGAAAAACATGTAACTACTGGTGGTCTTTATTCCTGTTGTGAAGTATTTTTACCATTAGGATTGCCCCAAAATGATCCGTTTTGGAATTCTCCATTTGAAGAATGGACCTCTTTAAAAGCTTGGAATGGCGGTCAGATTTTACCAGACCAACCAATAGACTTTTAAATTCTTTTTTTTAAAAACTTTTTATTCGTTTAACAGTTCGAGATTTTTAGAATTGTTCCTGATTATTTATTTTGGAAGGGCTTAATCTCATTTTTAGCCATTTTTATTTAACTCGTGCTTTCTTAATTCAAAAAAAATTTATATTGTATGTAAATTCCCAAAGTTGTAAAGGGCAATACCATCTGGAACTTCTTTTATTATAGCTTTTGTATCAAAGATTATCGGATTTCCCATTTTTTCTTTTATCAAATCATAATCTAGCTCTTTGAATTCGTCATGGTCTGCAAGTATTAGAATCATGTCAGCATCTTCAATGGCTTCAACAAAGTCTCCTTCAGGTTTTACATGTGGGTCAAATTCAGTTGTTTCATATCCTGAATCCTTTAATTTAGCTATTATCTCATAGGAAGGACTTTCCCGGTCATCTTCTGTGTTTCCCTTATATGAAAGTCCTAAAATAGCTATTTTTCCTTTTGGAACTATCTTGGCTACATTTTCAACTACGAAGTCAGGCATGCTTTTGTTGGTGTCTCTAGCTAGCTTTATTATTTTTGCAGTTTCAGGGGCTTTAGCGTAAATAAAATAAGGGTCTATTGCAAGGCAGTGTCCACCTACTCCAGGTCCAGGTGTGTGGATATTTACTCTTGGATGTTTGTTTGCAAGCTCAATTACTTCAAGTGCATTTACTCCAATTTCTGCACCTATTTTTGCAAGTTCATTAGCAAGAGCAATGTTTACATCTCTAAATGTGTTTTCCATACATTTTGACATTTCAGCTGTTTTAGCTTCTGTTTTTAATAGGTCTCCTTCAACAAACTGTCCATAAACTTCGCTAGCTTTCTTGGAACATTCTTTTGTAATTCCTCCGATTATGCGGTCATTATGAACGAGTTCGTGAATTATGTTTCCTGGAATAACTCTTTCAGGACAATGTGCAAGATATATATCTTCTCCAATTACAAATCCTGCTTTTTCAAAAATAGGTTTTATTTCTTCGTCAGTTGACATTGGAGCTATTGTTGATTCTATAATGACTGTATTTCCTTTTTCTAGGTAAGGAATAATTGATTCGCAGGCACTTTTTACATAGCTCAAGTCACAGCTGTAATTTTCCATTATGTATGGAGTCGGTACGGTTATAATAAACGCATCTGCCTTTTCTGGTGTTAAGCTTGCATGGTATTTCCCATCATCTACAGCCTTTTTAATAATTTCCTCTAATCCAGGTTCTTCAATATGAATTTTACCTTCATTCAATGTGTTAATCACATCTTCATTAATGTCTACTCCAACTACATCGCAATCTTTTGTTGTAAATAAAGCTGCTGTTGGAAGTCCGATATATCCCTGACCAACTATACAAATTTTCATTTCAAAGTCCCCTTATAAAAGTTATTAGATAGTTATATAATTTAATGTATATTAATATATTATTAATTTTCTAAAAGGAGATATTTATGAAAATTTTAATTACCGGATCTAATGGAATGTTAGGGCACGACTTAATTAAAGTACTTGACAATGGCAATGTTCTAATTAATACAACTTCTAAAACATTGGATATTACCAATAAAGATGATGTAATGAACCTTATTAAAAAAGAGGCTCCTGATGTTGTTATAAATTCTGCAGCATACACTGACGTTGACGGATGTGAAGAAAATCAGGAGATGGCTTTTGCAGTTAACGGCAAAGGTGTTGAAAATCTTGCAATGGCCTGTAGAGAAACTGGAAGCGTTCTGGTTCACATTAGCACAGATTATGTCTTTAAAGGTGATGACAACACTCCAAGGTCTGAAGAGGATGAATTAGGCCCTGTAAGTATTTACGGTAAAAGTAAACTTAAGGGGGAAGAAGCTATAATAAACCTTTTAGATAAATATTTTATAGTAAGAACTGCCTGGCTATATGGTGTTAATGGTGGAAACTTCCCAAAAACCATGCTGGAATTAGCTAAAACTCATGACAGCCTTACTGTGGTTTATGATGAGGTCGGAAGTCCTACATTTACGTTGGATTTGGCTGAAGCCATTTCTAAATTAATTAAAACTGACAAATATGGTATTTACCATATAACCAATTCAGACAGCTGTTCATGGTTTGAATTTGCAGAACTGATATTTGAGATTGCTGACGTTGAAGTTGACGTAAAACCAGTTACTGCAAAAGAGTTTGCAAGAGCAGCTAAACGACCGTCTTATTCTGTTTTAGATAATAAAAAATGGGTTGAAAATGGTTTCACTCCTTTAAGAAGTTTTAGGGAAGCTATTGAGGATTATATTAAGGTGATTAAATAATGAAAGGAATTGTACTTGCAGGAGGATCTGGAACAAGGTTATATCCGATTACAAAGGCAATATCTAAACAGCTAGTTCCTTTGTATGATAAACCGATGATTTATTATCCTATTTCTGTTCTGATGCTTGCAGGAATTAAGGATATTCTGATAATTTCCACTCCAAGGGATTTGCCGATGTTCAAGGAACTTTTGGGGGATGGAAGCGATTTAGGAGTTAATTTCACATATAAGGTTCAGGAAAACCCTAATGGTCTTGCTGAAGCGTTCATTCTCGGTGAAGAATTCATTGGTGATGATAATGTAGCTCTTATTTTAGGAGACAACATCTTCCATGGGCACAGGTTTACAGAAATATTGGAAAGGGCATGCAATCTGGAGAACGGAGCAGTAATATTTGGATATTATACCAACAATCCAGAAGCTTTTGGAGTTGTGGAATTTGGAGAAGACGGCAAAGTGTTATCTATTGAAGAGAAACCAGAAAACCCAAAATCCAATTATGTTGTTCCGGGACTCTATTTCTACGATAACGATGTTATTGAAATAGCCAAGGGCGTAAAACCATCTGAAAGAGGAGAACTTGAGATAACTTCCATAAATGAAGAATATCTAAAAAGAGGAATGCTCAATGTGGAACTTCTTGGACGTGGAATGGCATGGCTGGATACAGGGACTCATGATGGGTTGCTTGAAGCTTCAAACTTTATTGAAACAGTTCAAAAAAGACAGGGCCTTTATATAGCTTGTCTTGAAGAAATTGCATATCTAAAAGGATACATTACTAAAGAACAGCTATTGAAAAAGGCAGAAGAACTTAAAAAAACAGATTATGGTAAATATTTATTTGATTTGGCGGAGAGATAACTATGGGACAGTTTAAATTTACAGATACTGATATAGAAGGAATGTTTTTAGTTGAACCTGCAGTCTTTGAAGATAACAGAGGATACTTCATGGAAACATACAACGAGGCTGATTTTAAAAATGCAGGATATGACTTGTCATTTGTTCAGGATAACCAGTCAAAATCATCTAAAGGAGTTTTAAGAGGACTCCACTTCCAAATCAATTATCCCCAAGGAAAACTTGTTCGTGTAATCAAAGGAGAGGTTTTTGATGTTGGAGTGGATTTAAGGGAAGGATCTGAAACATATGGGGAGTGGTTTGGCGCAATATTATCTGATGAAAATAAAAAACAGCTATTCATACCTGAAGGATTTGCTCATGGATTTCTAGTCTTGTCTGATGAAGCAGAGTTTGTATATAAATGCACAGATTTCTATAATGGTGATGATGAAGGAGGAATCAAGTGGGACGATCCTTCAATAGCTATTGACTGGCCACTTGATGGAATTGACGAAATAATACTTTCTGAAAAAGATAAGCTTTGGAAAACTTTAGAGGAAACTAACATTACTTTTCAGGTGGATTAAATGACTAAAATATTGATTACCGGTGGAGCAGGATTTATTGGAAGTAATTTTGTAAAATATATTAACGATAAGTATCCTGATTATGAAATCGTAAACTTTGATTTGCTTACCTACTGTGGAAACCTTGAAAATCTTAAAGATATTGAATTCAATGACAACTACAGCTTTGTTAAAGGAAACATTGCAGACAATGATTTAGTTGTGGATACAATTAAAGGCTGCGATTACGTTGTAAATTTTGCAGCTGAAAGTCATGTTGACAGAAGCATTAAAGATCCTGAAATATTTATCAAGTCAAATGTTCTCGGAACACAGGTTCTTCTAAATGCGGCTCTTAATGAAGGAATCGAGAAATATGTTCAGATTTCCACTGACGAGGTTTATGGAAGTCTTGGTCAAACTGGTTATTTCACTGAAGAAACTCCTCTTCAACCAAACAGTCCTTATTCCGCTTCTAAAGCCAGTGGGGATTTGATTACAAGAGCGTATTATCAGACATTTGAAATGCCTGTAAACATTACTCGATGTTCTAACAATTACGGTCCTTATCAGTTCCCTGAAAAATTAATTCCTTTAATGATTTCGAATGCACTTGAAAACAAGAATCTCCCTGTTTATGGTGACGGTAAAAACATCCGTGACTGGTTACATGTCTATGACCATTGTACTGCTATTGATCTGGTTCTTCATGATGGAAAGCCTGGTGAGGTATATAATATTGGTGGAAACAATGAAAAGAAAAATATTGAAATTGTCAAGCTAATATTGAAGTATTTGGATAAAGATGATTCATTGATAAAATTTGTAGACGACAGATTAGGCCACGACAGGCGCTATGCAATCGATTCTACTAAAATTCAGGAAGAGCTTGGATGGAAGCCAAAATATACTTTTGAAACAGGAATAAAAGAAACAATCGAATGGTATTTAGAAAATCAGGACTGGATAGAACAAGTAAAATCAGGAGAATATCAGGAGTACTATAGAAAAATGTATATAGATTAAATTTAGGGAATATGATAAGCATGTCTTATAAGGTTAGTGTTGTAATTACAGTTTATAATAAAGAAAAATATTTAAACGAATGTTTAGATAGTGTTGTAAATCAAACACTTGGAATTGACAATATTGAAGTGATTTGTGTTAATGATAATAGTACTGATGGTTCTTTAGCTATTTTAGAAGAATATGCGAATAAATATCCTTCCTTTAAAATAATTAATCATGAAGAGAATAAAGGTAGTGGCCCTGCTAAAAACACTGGAATAAGTCATGTAACTTCTAATTATGTTACATTTCTTGACAGTGATGATTTTTTAGATAACGATATATTAAAAGACTCACTAGACCTTATTAAAAAAAACGATTGTGATATAATCTATTATAATTGGGAAATCTTTCCAGTAGATGAAGATACATTACATAAGCCCCATATTACAAGCAACAGAGTCATTAATTCAGTAGAAGATGAGCCTTCACTTATTTTTTCAACCTCTGCGGGATTTAAAATATTCAATAAAAATATTTATGAATATCTACATTTTACAGATTTTTATGATGATAATGTAGCAAGCGTAGAATGTTTATTAAATTCTAAAAAGATTTTTTTATCTAAAAGCACGGGTTATTTTTATAGATCTACTCAAAATTCTATTACAAATAACATTAGTTTTAAAAATCTTTTTTATATAATTAAATGTATCGGAGATTTATTTTGCCTTTGCAATAAATATCCTTCAAAAAGCAAATATATTAAATTACTTATTATAAAGTTCATGGATGATTTTTTAGGCTGGTTTCAGATTACATCATTATCTGATAAAGAAAGATTATTACTATTAAACAATTTAATAGAAGTTATGGGCAATATCTCCCAATATGACATTGATTTTTTTAAAGAGGTTTCATCTTATGATTTGATGTATCCTGAATATATCCTTAATGTAGGTAAGCATGACTATGAATCTTTAAGATATATGCATGTAAGTAGAAACTATAGAATAGCTAGACTATATGTGGACACTGGAAATGGATGGAATGATGAAGAGAAAATAGAAATTTTCTACAATATAGAATCTGATAAAGAGATTTGTTTTAATTTAGATTCATTTAAAAATATTAAGAGATTAAGTTTTAATCCAATTGCTTTGGATTTTTCTAAAATTAAGATTTTAGATATTGATAGTGATGCTAAAAGAATCAAAATAAAGAAATCAAGTTCAATTAATAATTTAAAAGATGATTATCAATTGTTTAATACTACTACTCCAAACTACATATTGAAAGGGAATTTTAAAAATATTTCATATATTAAATTTAATTTTAATTTAACTATATTAAATGAGGAAGATTTAGAAAATAGTTTAGATGAATATTCTAAAAATAAGCATAATATATTTGAAATAGTTAAGTCTAAACTAAAATAAAACTTTTATCCCACCTTAGGTTGGAATATATCAGTTTTAACTATTTTACTAGTTATTAGGAAGTGAGGTATTTAATATTATGGAGGAAATTATATGATGAAAATAACAGTAGTAATACCTACATACAATACAGGAGAGAGAATATACTCATTATTTGATTCCATATTGTCTCAAACAATTGGATTTGAAAATATTGAAGTTATTTTTGTTGATGATAATTCTTCTGATGAGAATACAATTGATATTTTAAAAAAATTAGAAACATATGATAATGTTTCGGCTATTTTTTTAAAGGATAATTCAGGTTTTCCCGGAAGGGGGCGCAATATCGGCCTTAAAAAAGCTAAAGGCGATTTTGTAATTTTTTCAGATCATGACGATACGTATAACCCCGACGCATTTCAAAAAATGTATGAAGAAATAATCCTTAATAATTCTGATATGGTAATAGCTAACTTTAACCAATTAAACAATGGTGAAAAAATCCCTTTTGATTCTGGTATTAGGGAGAGAATAGTGCTTGATAATTTTAAACAAGATTTAAGAATATTTCAAATACCTGCAGCTATTTGGGTAAGATTATTCAGAAAAGAATTTTTAATTGAAAATGACATTGCCTTTTTAGAAGGCATGCTTTGTGAAGACGTTTATGTATCTACATTAGGTAATTTTAAAGCTAAAAATATAGTTTACTTACCTCATGTCTATGCTTATAATTACAGTATAAGAGATTCAAATGAAGATAAATCCACTATTCATTTAAGAAATAAAAAATATGTAGAAGCTATTTTAGATGGTTATTTGGAGATTTGTAATTGGTTAGATAGAAATTACTCTGAATATGGCCACGAGATTTTTAGAAAACATTTAACATCTTGGCTTTATACGATTGTTTTAAGCGAAATTGATGATAAAGATCGATTTGATTTATTTAAAAAATCTCAAATAGTTTTTAAGAAGTATTATTCTGACGATCCTGTTTTTAAAGGCAGGTATGATAAACTTGTAAATTATATTTTAAATGATGAATTTAAAAAAGCTGTAATCGAATCAAGGAAGATAGCAAAATATCAGGATAATATGAATCATAAACCTAGTTTAATCAAAAGGATTATAAACAAAATATCTCGATAATTGTTATGATTGATGATACATTATTAACAACAAATTAACATCAATACTATATCCATTCAAATAATAACATACAACATAGTGTATTAAATCAAACTTTCAACAAAGCTAAAAGAATTACTAGATGCATTATTCCATAGTTGGAAATTAATTTTCCATATTATTTTATATACTTTGAATTTCAATTAATAATAGTGTGTATGGAAATGTGTTTCCGTACTCTTGGAATTTATAGAAGGGTTATAAATGTTGGAATTTTTAGTAGCATATGTTCCGTTATTAGGTTTATTAATATTCGGCAATATTGAGAACTTGGTTTTAGCTTCTCAAGGAGTGGTAGCTGGTGCTAAATCATTAAGGCTTTTCTTCTTAAGTCTTTTTTGCGTTATCCTCTGGCTATTTATAGGAACCTTCGGTACTCAATTTGCAATACAATATTCCAATGTAATTGAATTCATCGGTGGGTTAGCTATATTTATTTTAGGTATTCAAGCTATGCTCGACAGCAGGAAAGACGTCGAGGCTGAAGAGGAGATTATTGACGAATATGTAGAAGAGGAGAAAGACAGGTGATAATATGGCTGGAGAGTTTAGAGAATTTTTTGGATTATTATTACTTGGTAACATTGAAAATTTAATATTGGCTTCTCAAGGAGTGGTTTTAGGTCTTGATCCTTTGATTGTAGCTATTTTAAGTATCATTTTTGTAATAATGTGGTTTGCCATTGGTACGTATGGTACGAAGGTCGCTCTTAAATACGCAAATGTCATAACATTCATTGGTGGATTAGCTATATTCCTTTTAGGTCTCCAATCAATGTTAGGAGCACTAAATATAATTTAATCAATTTTAAAAAATTTTTAATATGTAAAATCTATTAAAAAATTTTTAATGTTTCTTTTTCTTTAATTTTAACTAATGTTGTTTTTGGTAATGGATTTTTATGAATTTTAAAAATAAGATTTTCTCTAAGATGCCTTTTCTTTATATTTTACGAAAAGTGCCTGACAGAAACAAGGCCAAATTAATCTATAATGGCTACAAGGCAATCAAAAGTCAGAATCTATTTGATGAAGAATTTTATTTGGAAAACTATCCTGACACAGCTTCCATGGATTCCCTTCTCCATTACTTGTTCTTCGGTTTTGAGGAAGGAAGAAAACCAAGTGAGGACTTTGATGGAACCTTTTACATAAATGAGTATGACATTGACATTAACCCATTGGTACATTATGCTCTTTTTGGCAAAGAGAAAGGTTACAGTCCAAATTTCATCAAAAAGGATTTAAAGGAATTTAAAGATGAAATCAAAGAGTCTATTCTCTATGTTTTCCATGAAAATATAAACACCGTTGGGGGCACTGGATTTACAACCCTCGACATTATAAAATCATTGGATGACAATTATCAAAAGCTTATTTTAACATCAAATAGTGAAGAAGTGGAGCTTTGGGAATATGACTCAAAGTTTAATAAACTGGGTCATTGGAACATCAGCTATGATGATAACCAGTTATTTAATTCAGATTTGGCAGCTATTTACGAAGAGATACTCTTAAAATTAGACATTAATATTATCCACATTAACCATTTAATCAACCATAGTTTTGATATTTTTGACTTGGCAAATGAATTCAACATTGATTACATGATTAGTATACATGACTTTTACTATTGTTGCCCTTCCATTCACTTGGTTGATAAGGATATGAACTACTGCAATCTGGACTGCTGCAACAGCTGCGATAACCTGGAGGAAGATGTTAAGGCTTGGCAAAATCAGTGTTTTAAGGTACTCAAAGGGGCTTATATCAATACATTTCCGTCAAAATCCACTTTGGATATTTATAAGAAATTTTATCCTGATCTGAACAATTTCAGGATAATAGAACATGGAAGGGACATTGAAAGGATAGCTGTTCCAGTATCATTTCCTGAAGGCAGGATTAAGATTCTATTTCCTGGATTCATCTCCAAACATAAAGGTTCTCTTTTAATAGATTCAGTTAAACGGTTAGATGATGAAAAACTGTTGGAATTCCATTTTCTTGGAACCACATTGCCACATCTTAAATGTGGCGTGAACCATGGACGCTATAACCGTGAGGAATTTGGAAAAATGGTCAATGAAATAAGACCTAACTACATAGGGCTGATGTCAATATGTCCCGAAACATACTCCCATACATTAACTGAAAGCATAGCTACAGGAATACCTGTAATAGCTACAGATTTAGGGGCATTAAAAGAAAGGGTCGAAAAAGATAACATCGGCTGGGTCGTAAATCACAGAAATCCAGAAGACATTTATAATACAATAATAAATATAACAAAAGAGGATTATCTTAAAAAAGCTGATAATATATCAAAAGTTAAATTAAAAACATCTTATGAAATGATTAAAGAATATGAAGAAATTTATGAGGGTTTAAATGAAAATAACAGTTGAAACACCAACATATACAGGTTAAAATAACATAACATTTCTTGAATGCTCTGCAAAGATGTATATGAAACCACAATTACAGTAAATATCCTCATTTCAAAAAAAGGAATATGTGAAATTTTTAAATCTTATTGGCGGCGATAAATTTGAAGAGGCAGTGGCTAAATTAAGAGAAATAGCCAAACTTCAGTTAACATAAACCATAAGGTAGAATTTATCGAAAAACTAAAAAAGAAAATACACAGATTAATATGAATGATTATAAGATAACTGTTGTTGTGCCAACTTATAACACTGGTGATGGCCTATACAATCTATTCGATTCTATCATGAACCAAAGCATGGGTTTTGAAAATGTTGAGGTTATTTTCGTTGATGACGCTTCAACAGATGAAAATACCATAGCTATTTTAGAGAAGCTAAATGCCTTCGGCAATGTTTCCGTTATTTTTTTAGAGAACAATTCCGGTTTTCCAGGTAAAGGCCGCAATATTGGCCTTGAAAAGGCTCATGGGGAATACGTGATATTTTCAGATCATGACGATTCATACAATCCTGACGCATTTAAGAAGATGTATGGGGAAATATCTTCAAAAAATGGAGATCTATTATTTACGAACTACATTAAGGTTTATCCAGACAGGAAAGAAAAGGAAAAAACACTTTTCAATGGAGAAAACATTGAAATAGCTAACGTTGATGAGGATTTAAGATTATTGTCCTTAGGACCTAGTATCTGGACTAAGCTCTTTAGAAAAGATTTTCTAATGGAAAATAATATCTCATTTCTTGAAGGGATGTTAGGGGAAGATCTGGAACTGTTTATTCATTCCCTACTACTATCCAACAAGACAATATATCTTGACGATTTTTATAGCTATAATTATTCTATAAGGGATTCAGATGAGGACAAATCTACGATTCACCTTAGAACCAAACTGATCTTTTCCAAAATGATTGAAGGATATTTTGAGACATATAATCTTCTTGATAGGTTAGATAAATTGGATTACTTTGATTTGATTTTTAAAAATCATTTTGTCTACTTTTTAACCAGTTTAACTAAAAGTGATCTTTCAGATGAGGATAAAAAGGAATTGTTGATTTCCATAAATCCCCTAATTAAGAAAGAGTTAGTATTTTCTCCAAATCTTGATGAAAAGATATACGGTAAATTAACTGGCTATTTAAGAGAAGATAATTTTGATAAAGCTACAAGAGAACTTAAAAAGATTAGAAGAGAGAGAAGAATCAAAGAAAAAATCAAAAGAATTTTCTAGCAATATTTATATTTTATTGGATATAACATATTAATATGTTAAAAGAGAAGACTAAAGAGTATGCAAGTTTGTTGAAAGAGAACAAATCAATTTTTCTCGTATATCTCATTGTTGTTTCTGTTTTATTTTTATCAATGTTTTCTCCCAGATATAGCACAAGTTTTAACATTGAAATAGGATCTTTCGTTTTAATTGCTATTTCCGGAATTCTTCTTATTTTATATGGATTTAAAAATAAGGACTCTCTTCACAAGGTCTCATTTGCAGTTGTAATGTTTGTAGGAATCATACTGACATTTATAGCTCCTCCATTTTCACTTCATGATGAAGCCATTCATCTAAACAGGGTAGTTAATATAGTGGACGGTTTCATATATCCTATAACTGCAACTAATGGGGCATATCCAGATTTTTTAACTCCATTGCTTCTTCACATGAAGGATTTGTATGGGGGAAGTAATTTTGGAATCGCTAATCTGTTTTTAAATAACGTCGGAGCATTTGTACCGATTTCAGATGTGGAGCCAAGTATTCTGTTGGGAATCACCAACACTCCTTTTTACACTTACATACCTTCAGCTATCGGTGTTTTTATAGCTAAATCTTTAAATTTAGGTGTTATTTATGCAGTATGGCTTTCAAGGATTCCTAACCTTATTGTTTATGCACTTATAACTTCATATGCAATTAAAAGAGCTCCATGCTATAAGATGCCAATGTTTCTTGTAACCTGCACTCCTTTAGCAACAACTGTCATGTTTTCGTCTAACTACGATTCATTTCTATTTGCATTGTTTATTCTAGCTATTGCCGAATTCATTTACATGTATAAAAATGGGGCCCTTAAGAAGAATCTTCTGATTTTTTTTATTTGCTGTTTGCTCATAGGACTTATAAAGCCTCCTTATTTGTTTTTCACTTTATTGGTATTATTCCTTCCTAAAGAAAAACTCAATTTCTCTTATCCCAGATTAAAACTAGCTATTGCAGCAATTCTTTTATGTATAGTCGCTATGTTTCTTTTAAGTTTAAGTTCATTGCTCTTTAATCTTAGCTCTTTAGCTATTGGAAAATCTCATTCTGTAATGGACAACATCCATCACCTTTTAATCCATCCTCGTGTAGATTTGCGTATTGTTAGAAATTCAATGCTTTTTATAGGACACAGGTTCATCTGGACAAATTATTTCTATCATGTAAATTGGGTTGGTAAATTCAGAGGTACGGAAATATTCAACATACTCTATTTTGTATTCTTCATGGCATTTTCAATTTTATATCCTATTAAAATCAAATTCTCTAGAAAGAAAAGATGGGCTTTAGCTATATACTCTTTAGTGTTCTATATAGGATTGTTCTTTATATTGTATATTTCATGGAATACTCCAGAGTCTTTTAATATAATACATAACCAGCCAAGATATTATGTGCCTTTATTCTTATTGATGCCGTTTATATTTAACTATCCTTTCAAGAAAATCAAAAAAGTTGATTATTGGGCAATAATGGGCATTGTTGTATTTGTCATGGGAATATTGCTTTTAACCGTTACACATTTTTATTAGTGATTTTTTTTAAATAATATTTTTATAGATGTAGTAATAAATATATAATGTAATAATTTTTTTAAGGTATTATATGTTGGATAATAAATAATGGTTTAAAAATTTCTCTAAATATTCCTTTTTATTGAAGGAGCTTGTAAAAAGGGATGTTAGTGGAAAATACAAAGATTCATCATTGGGATTTTTATGGAGTTTTTTAAATCCTCTTTTATCTATGATAGTTTTAACTATGGTATTTTCATTTATTTTTGGTAGAACTATCCAAAACTTCCCAGTTTACTTATTATGCGGTAAATTATTATTCGATTTATTTTCATCTGCAACAACAGGAGCTATGAATTCCATTAAGGGTAACGCTCCCATCATTAAAAAGATTTATGTTCCCAAATACATGTTTTCAGTAGGGATTGTCTGTTCTGAGTTTATCAACTTCCTAATCTCTCTTGTTGTGCTTATTGCAGTTATGGTTGTAACTAAAGCTCCATTTTACTTGTCATTAATCTATACGCCAATTCCTATATTTTTCCTACTTATATTGACATTTGGTGTTGGACTGATTTTGGCAACAGCTACAACTTTCTTTACAGATATCAGATATCTGTATGGTGTTCTTGTTATGCTTTTAGCTTACATGACTCCAATTTTTTATCCGATTTCTATTATTCCAGATCAGTTTTTGATTTTCTTCAAATTGAACCCTCTTTATGCAGCTGTAACCACATTTAGGGAAATCGTACTTGATGGTGTATTTCCATCAATTAATCTGTTGCTGTATCTAATTGTAACTTCAATTATATCATTAATAATAGGAATCTATGTCTTTAGAAAATATCAAAACAAGTTTATCTTCAATTTATAGGTGTGTGTATGATTAGTCAGGTTAGATATCCAGGTAAGATTATTCAAAAGGATGAAGGGGATGAGGGCAGCTGGGTTGGTTTAGATAATATAAAACTTGATGACTGGGATAAGTTAGCTGTCTGCAATCTCAAGTCACATCAAAAACCTGCTACTTTATTTCTGTCAGACTTTAATTTTAACATCCCAGAAAAGGCGGTTATTACACAGATTATTATAGAACACGACTTTCATAAGGAAGATAACAACAGGCTTATTGTAGTCGATCCACCAATACTCAAACTTGAAGACCTCACTAAAGAGTCTCATGTTGGAGCTTCTATTTATCCAACTAACAGAAACATAGTTTTTAATAGAAGCGAACTTGATTTAACTGTTGAAGACATTTGCAGTCCTGATTTCAGTATCGAAATTGATTTTCCAGAAAACATGTCCCAAAATGAAGGTGAACTTTATCTTGATTTTGTTCGTATTAAGGTAATCTATGATTATCCGAGATATGTCCTATCTACTGGAGAAACCAGTTCAAATTTTCCAAATAAGGAAAATCCATTGGAAAAGACTGTTGGAGACAAATTCCAATACTTTGTAACATTCAGAAATTCCAACGGACTTCTGACTGATGAACAGGAAGTCAAGCTTTCCATTCCAGACGAACTTGAGATAGACAATGTTCGTTTCAAATCTCATAAGGTCAACAGATTAGATGCAGATGTTGTTGACTCATTTAAAGATAAATTCGATAAGGAAACCTTAATTTGGAGGCCTTCTGTAAGGGGAAAAAGCTTTTCAACTTTAGGGCTGGATCTAAAATGTAAGGCAGAAGGAACATATTCCATCAGCTGTTTTAATGAATATACTGGTTCTTCTATGGATTTTTATGTTAAGGTATATCCTAAAGGACATAAATTCACAAAAAAAGAATCCAAAGAGTTTGAAGTGAAAAAACCGGAAGATATCAATGAAGAATTAGACGAAATCGAAAAGGAAACTGCAATTAAAGTAGACAGCGTATTTATGGAATTTGAAATGCCTCAGGAAAAAATAGACAACCTTAAGGAATATGTTATTAAATGGATTAAAAGGGAAATCAAACCTAAAAAACATTTCAAAGCTCTTGACAATGTTTCATTTGAAATAAAAAAAGGAGAAAGGGTTGGAATAATAGGATTTAACGGAGCTGGTAAAAGTACTCTTTTAAAAGTTCTTGCAGGAGTTTACACTCCAACAAAAGGGCACGCTGAGATAAATGGAAATGTTGCACCTTTACTTGAGCTTGGAGCAGGTTTTGATCATAATTACACTGGAAGGGAGAATGTATTTTTAAACGGATCAATTTTAGGATATTCCAGAAAATTCTTAGAAAGCAAATATGATGAAATTCTGGAATTTTCAGAACTTGGGGAGTTTATGGAAATCCCAATTAAGAATTATTCCTCTGGTATGCAGGCTAAGTTAGGTTTTTCAGTAGCTACTATTGTCAATCCTGAAATACTTATTATAGATGAGGTTTTATCTGTAGGGGATGTAAAATTCCAAAAGAAAAGTGGGGACAAGATCAAATCAATGATGGATTCTGGAACAACAGTATTACTTGTATCACATTCAACAGCTAAAATCAGGGAACTCTGTACCCGTGCAATATGGCTTGACAATGGAAAGCTTGTTATGGACGGCGATGTTGACTATGTCTGTGATGCTTATATTGAAGCAGCTAAAAAAGCATCTGATGATGAATTGAAAGATTTAGAACTCGTGTAAACATGTCTTTTAAACACACTATCTTTGGATTCATTTTCAATACTTTTTCAGAATCCGAAGTAGATAATAACCAGGTTTCGTTTATCGTTGATAATAACAAATCATTCATATCTAATTTTACATACATCAAAGAGGAATTTAAGAAAAGAGGAGATTTCGACTTCTTTTTTTACAATAAAAATAAACTCTCAATTAACGACTTAAGAAAACTTTCCAAATCCAAATATATCTTTCTTAATGACAACTTTCTAGCTATGGCTAATATGAATTTTAATCCAGAGACTGTAATTACCCAACTGTGGCATGCGCCAGGTGCATTTAAGAAGTTTGGAGCCTCAAGCAGTAAAGATAAAAAAGAAATTGATTTAATTAAAAAAGCCAGTGAAAAGGTTACTTTCTTAATTAATACTTCTGAAAATATTAATGGAGAGTACAGTGAAGCTTTTCAAATTGACGAATCTAAAATAAAACCATTAGGCATTCCCCGTATGGATTATTACTTTAAAAATCATGATGGCCTAAGGGAGAATTTCAATAAGAAATATCCTTTAACCAGAGGTAAAAAAATTATTCTATATGCTCCTACTTTTAGGGACAATGAATACGACAACAATGTTTTTAATTATCTTGATTTAGATGAATTCAATAAGCAATTAGGGGAGGAATACGTTTTGGCAGTAAGGTTTCATCCCAAATTTTCAAATGATGTTTCAGAATCAGGTTTTATCAATGTTTCGGATTTTGCAAATGAACAGGAATTGTTGTTAATTGCAGACTTATTGATTTCAGATTACTCTTCTATAGCTATTGAGTTTGCTGCATTAAATAAGCCTGTCTTATTATTTACTTATGATTTTGATAATTATGTAACAAAGGACCGCGGGTTTTACTTTGATTTAAGAAATAGTGATTTAGGCGTTATTGCAGATTCCAGTGAGGAGCTAATTGAAACCATTAAAAACAATGAGTTTCAAATGAATAATTCAGAATTTCTACAAAATCAGTTTGATTATATCGATGGCAACGCATCTAAACGAATTGTTGATTTGCTGTTAAATGAATGAGGATTATTATGAGTATTGATGTTAGTGTAGTTGTTCCAGTGTATAATGGGGCAGATTATATAGGGGAAACTTTAGAATCCATATTGAATCAGGATTTTAAAAGTTATGAGCTGGTTATAGTGGATGACGGTTCAACAGATAACAGCCTGGAAATTATAAAAAACACTTTAAGCAAATCCAATATTCAAAATAAGGTAATAACTCAGGAAAATAAGGGAGTAAGCAATGCCCGTAATGTAGGTATAGAAAATTCCAGCGGAAAGTATGTTATTTTTGTAGACGACGATGATATAATAGCAAGTAATCATATCAGCTGTTTATTTGAAAATATCCGCGATAATGATGGAAGCTTTACAGAAATGCTTAAAATCACTGAAGACGGGGAAATCATAGACATGCAAGAGCTGTACTTAGCTATTTCCTCTAAATCTAAAATATCATCAAAGGACTTAATTAAATTGGAACTTAAGATGGAAATCCCATTTAGCTTTTGTCAGATAATGTATAAAAAGGAATTGCTTAAAGAGAAATTCAATGAAGATTTCTTATACGGTGAAGATACAGATTTTGCTCTTAGAAATTTAACATATATGGATTATTTGGGAATATGTCCAGAACCAACCTATTTTTATCGTCAAAGAGAAAATTCGGCTACAAAAAAAGCGGATTTTAAACGTTTTGAAGTTGTAGAACTCTTTGAAAGTCTGGCTGATTACTACCTGAAACGTGATTTCGATGATTTAGCTGATTTGATTAAAACAAATAGAATTCCAAAAGCTATATTTGGAAACCTGATGTACTTTTTTTACCATAACTACGATTATAACCAGATAATGGATAAGATGAATCATTTGGATTTATTTTCAAAACTTAAAAATTTTAAAGGGGAAAGTAAATTTAGCTTTAAAATAACTTTATTCTTATTTAATCCAAAATTATATTATAAATTATGGAAAAGATTTAAGGATGGGATTTAATGAAAGTTTCTGTTGTAACACCTAATTTCAATGGTAAAAAATTCTTAAAGGATTACTTTGATTCTCTTAATTCTAATTCAGCCAATATTGGAGAAGTTATAATGGTAGATAATGGTTCAGATGACGGAAGTGTCGATTTTATTAAGAGCTATCCTAAAAATTTTGAATTTAAACTAATTGAAAACAAGGAAAACTTAGGTTTTGCAAAAGCAACAAACCAGGCCATAAAAGCATCAAAATATCCTTATATATACTCTTTAAATAACGATGTTAAATTAGAGGAAAATACAATCGAAGAGCTTTTAAAACTAATCGAAACCGATGATGAAATATTCTCAATATCTTCTAAAATGATACAAATGGATCGCCCGGATTTAATCGATGATGCAGGAGACGAGTATACCTTATTGGGATATACCAAAAAAAGAGGAGATAATAAGCCTGTTCAGGACTTTAATCAAGCATGTGAAATATTTTCCAGCTGTGGAGGTGCAGCACTTTATAGAAAAAGCATTTTAGATGAAATTGGTCTTTTTGACGAAAACTTCTTTGCATATATGGAGGATGTTGATTTAGGTTACAGAGCTAAAATAGAAGGATATAAAAATCTCTACTGTCCTGGAGCTATTGTATACCATAAGGGAAGCGGAACATCTGGAAGCAGATACAATGAGTTTAAAATTCCATTAGCTGCAAGAAACAATGTCTGGGTAGTATATAAAAATCTTCCAATCCCTCAAAAGATTTTAAACATAGGATTTTTAACTCTAGGATTTCTAGTAAAATATCTTTTTTTTAAAAGAAAAGGATATGGTCAAATATACATTGAAGGCCTTAAAGAAGGATTAAACAATAGAAACAAGATTCAAAAAGTCAAATTTAAATCTAAAAACATTAAAAACTATTTTAAAATTGAAATCCAATTAATTAAAAATACATTTAAACTCATAAAGTGATACTATGGATCTTTCGATTATCATTGTTAATTACAATACATTTGCCCTTACAAAAGATACTATAAACTCAATTCTTCGCTATAGTTATCCATTTACAGTTGAAATAATGGTGGTAGATAACAATTCAACTGATGACAGTCTGAAGAATCTTAAAAAGTACTTTAAAGGTAAAAATGTCAGATTTATAGAATCGAAGGAGAATAATGGTTTTGCAGCAGGCAATAATCAGGGCATTAAAGAGGCAAGAGGGAGATATATTCTTCTTTTAAACTCAGATACGATAGTTAAAGAGAATACTCTGGAGAATATTTATGATTACATGGAAAAACATCATGATGTAGGGGCTGTTGGCTGTAAAGTAGTTTTGGAAAATGGCGAACTTGATAAGGCATGCAAAAGGTCTTTTCCAAATCCATCCAATGCGTTTTCAAGATTATTCCACATCAAAACTAAAAATAACGATTATAACCTAGAGGAGCTAGACGACGATGGGGTATATGAAATCGATTGTCTTACAGGAGCATTTATGTTTATAAGGCGTAATGCTTTAAACGACAGCGGACTTCTTGATGAGACATTTTTCATGTACGGTGAAGATATTGATTTATGCTACAGAATAAAAAAATCAGGTTGGAAGATTGTTTATTATGGCAGATCTGAAATAGTGCATTATAAAGGGGCAAGCAGCAAGAAACAGAAATCCAAACTGATTTATGAATTCTACAGGGCAATGTATATTTACTATAAAAAACATCTATGGAATGATAATTCAATTTTTCTAAATGTTTTGGTATTTGTAGGGATAAGTCTATTATGTGCCTTTAAGCTATTCTTGAATTTACTTAAACGAAAAAATTAATTAATATTAGTTAGAAAAATTACTATAAGGTGTTGGGTATATGATTAAACAGAATCAAAAAGCTTTAAACTTGCTGCTGGTATTATTCGATGTTCTAGTGGTATGTATAGCATTAGCCACTTCATGGCTTTTAAGGTTCAAAACAACATTTTTTGGACCTATTGGAGGGCATTTAAGCTTTGAACACTATTTAAATTTTCTTATACTGGCTGTTATCCCAACTTATCTTATATTATACTTTGCATTTGGTTTATATAAGCCCTTTAGAACCTATAAAACCATGTTTAAAGAAATAACCTCTATCATAAAGGTTAATATTGTTGCATTCATGGTTCTTGTAGCTATATTATTTATTATAAATCAGCCTAACTTTTCCAGAATACTTTTAATGCTTTTAGCTATTACTGCTACATTTTTCGGAATCTGCGAAAGGTTTATTTTAAGAACTTATTTGAAGCATATCCGTTCCAATAATAAGAACCAGAAACATGTTCTTGTTGTTGGGGACAATGACCTCGCATTTAATTTTGCACGTAAAATAAATAACAATCCATATTTGGGATTTACTATCGGAGGATTTTTAGGCCGTAAAAATAGAGTTGGGTTGAAAGTAGAAGGAAGCGAAATTATTGGAAGCTTCAAAGATTTAGACAGAATTCTTGATGAAAACAGTTTTGACAGGGTTGTTTTGGCCATTCCACTTAAATATTATTATAAAATCGATGAGCTTGTAGCAAGCTGTGAGAAGGGTGGAATAAAAGCAGAAATCATTCCTGATTATTATAAGTATTTCCCAGCAAGGCCTTCTGTTGACATGATTGAAGATTTGCCTATTATCAATATCCGATATGTTCCTTTAGACAATGCTTTCAATAAGGTTTTAAAAACAATATCTGATTATGTAATAGCGATTATTGCTATTATTATAACTTCTCCGATAATGATTGCAACTGCAATAGCTATTAAACTAACTTCTAAAGGACCTGTTATCTTCAAACAGGAAAGAATAGGTTATAATGGAAAATCTTTCATGATGTATAAATTTAGAAGTATGAAGGTTCAGGACCCTAATGAGGAGAAAAATAAATGGACCACTCCAGACGATCCTAGAAAAACAAAAGTTGGAAACTTCATTAGAAAAACCAGCATCGACGAGCTTCCACAATTTTTCAATGTTTTAAAAGGGGACATGAGTGTTGTTGGTCCAAGACCTGAGAGACCATATTTTGTTAATGAGTTTAAGGAGAAAATTCCAAAATACATGGTTAAACATCAGGTAAAACCAGGATTGACTGGTTGGGCTCAAATCCATGGTTGCAGAGGGAACACTTCTATTCAAAAACGTGTAGAATACGACATTGAATATGTAGAGCACTGGCATTTAGGTTTGGACTTAGGTATCATGATTAAGACCATCTTAAAGAAAAACTCAAATGCATATTAATTTTTCTATTTTTAAATATTACTTTTCAAATGCTCTTTCTGTTATATTTTATATAGTCAAGTAGTATAATATTATATTAATTAGTATCACGAGGGTTTGGTATGGACGATGAGATACGTAAATATTATGAAAAAGTTAAAGATGTAATAACCGAAGAGGAATTCGAAGAACGGTTAGAGGCCTGCAAAAAAGCCAATGAACATATAAGCTTCATGGATGAGAAAGACTGCGCAAATCAGGTCGTAAGTGAACTTACACCTGACGAGGTTAAAAAAGAAAATGCAGATAAAAAAGTCAACAATGACGATTATTATGTTGCAACCAAGATTGCCGATTTAAAGGAAACAGATAAAAGTGATCAGACAACAGCTATTTCTGGAAGAGTAATATCAATAAGCAATCCTAAAGTTTTCAAAAACAACAAAGGAAAAGAGGGCCAATTAGCTAATGTGGAACTAGTTGATGATACAGGAAAAATAAGAGCAACATTTTGGAGTATTAATATCAAACTTCTTAAATTATTCAATGAAGGAGATATTGTCCAAATTAACAATGTTGGAATAAGACACAATGATTACAGCGGAAATCTCGAAGCTAGCTTAAGAACAAATTCCACAATTAAAAAATTAAATCCAGACGATTATCCGGATTTCCCAAAATATGAAGAAGAGATTACAGAAATCGGAAACATAACTCCTGATGATGAAACAGTAAATGTAATAGCAAGAATTACAAGGATTCCTGCTGTAAGATCTTATGAGAAAAATGGTAAAGAAGGAAAAGTGGCTTCTCTTGAACTTAAAGACGAAACTGGTGAAATAACATATACCTTATGGAACAACAACGTTTATTTAATTAAAACATTAGGCCTTGAAGATGGAGACACAGTTAAAATATTGGCTGCACAGGTTCGCCAAGACCGTGATGGAAATCCAACATTATCTCATTGGGATGGAAGAATAGTAAAAGGAGATTATGACCTTCCAGACTTCTCAAACCCTATAACTAAAATAGCCGATGTTCAAGATGGCGATGATGTTGATATTTTAGGAGTAATAACCAGAATCCAGGACGCTAAAACCTTTACAAGAAATGATGGAAGTGAAGGTAAACTTAGATCTTTTGAGGTAACTGATGAAACTGGTTCAATTAGAGTAACCTTATGGGGAGATCAGGCTGATTTACCAATAACAAAAGGAGAAATCGTAAAAATATTAGGTGGTAAAGTAAGATTCGATGAATATTATAAATCAGGATATTCTTTAAATACCAACTTCAACACCCAAATCGCTCTTAAACCCTCAGATATCTCTACAGAAGATGAAGTAATCTTTGATGAAATAAGAGAACAAATGCAACCAGTAAGTATTGGAGAACTTCAGGAATTCGATGAGGATGGTGAAGAAGTAGATGTAGTTGGAAGAGTCATTTCTGTTTACGATATTAATGAATTCCAAAGAGATGATGGATCTGTTGGAATCGTCCGTACAGTTGACTTTGCTGATGAAACTGGTGAGGTAAGTCTTGCACTATGGGCAGATAAAGCAGAATATGAACTTGATGTAGGTGAAGCTTATAGGATTGAAAATGCAAGAACCAAACTTGGAATGCATAGTGTAGACTTAAACATTGGTTCTACATCAAGAATTATTAAATTAACCGAAGACGAAGCATATATGTTGCCTTCCTTCGAAACTTTAGAAAACATGATTTACACTACAAAAACCATTGATGAAATTGATGAAGACGATGAGTTTGAAGAAGGTAGAATTCGTGTTATAGGAAGAATATTCGAAGTTAACGAACCTCATGAATTTGAAAGGCAAAACGGTGATAAAGGAGTAGTTAGAAACCTTGAAATTGCAGACATGACTGGAAGTATAAAATTAGTTTTATGGGATAATGATGCTTTAAAAGATTTAGAAGTTGGGGGAGCTATTAAAGTTGAAAACCCGAATGTCAGATATAATGACAATGATAATAGAATAGAGCTACAAAGTGGTAGGTCCACATCTATTATGACTCCAACCGAAACCGAAATCAGTACATTGCCTTCAATGGAAGAATTAGAAGACTTAATATATCAATCTAGAACTATTGGATCACTCCAAGAAGACGATGTCAACATTCGTGTAAGCGGTATTCTTAGAGAACCATCAAACAGTAAAATATTACTTACAAAATGTCCTCACTGTAACAATTCAATTGAAGAGTTTGGCGAAGACGAATACGTATGTGATTACTGTGGAGAAGAAATAGAGGAACCAAGACATATTTTAATGATTCCTGCAAGACTTGAAGATGAAGACGGTGAATCTATTTCAATAACCTTCTTCAATAAACTGGCTGAAGAGTTAATTGGCATGACAACAGAAGATATTGTTGAGCTTATTAATGAATATGAAGATCCTGGAGTTTTAGAAGGTAAAATTGATGATTTAGATGGAATGAATATAGAAGTTATAGCTAACGTTAATTTTGATGAATACAATGAAGAAATGAGATTAAATCCTAAAAAGATTTTATCAAAAAGTTATTAGGTGATTATTTATGGTAGAGTTAGAAGATTTGCCAAGTGTTGGTGAAAAAACAGCAGAAAAATTAAGAGATGCAGGATTTGCAGACATGATGAGATTAGCTACTGCAACTGCAAAAGAATTATCAGTTAAAGCAGAAATAGGTGAAGGTGTTGCAGAAAAAGTTATTGAAGCAGCTCGTAAATCAGAAAAAATAGACTTTGAAACTGCATTTGATGTTCTTGAAAGAAGAAAAGATGTTGGCCGTATTTCTGTTGGAAGTCAGGGATTCAATGAACTTATTGGTGGAGGGATTGAAACACAATCCATCACTGAAGTATTTGGTGAGTTTGGATCTGGTAAAAGTCAGATTTCCCACGAATTAGCAGTTACAGTACAACTTCCTATTGAACAAGGTGGTCTTGAAGGTCAATGCGTATTTATTGATACTGAAAACACATTCCGTCCAGAAAGAATAGAACAAATAGCTAATGGATTTGAATTAGAACATGAGGAAGTTTTAAGAAATATTCACATAGCTCGTGCATTTAACTCTTCTCACCAAATACTCATGGCAGAAAAGGTTAATGAACTTATTCAACAAGGAAACAATATTAAATTAGTAATTGTTGATTCTCTTATGGCTCATTTTAGAGCAGAATATGTTGGTCGTGAATCATTAGCTGTAAGACAGCAAAAATTAAACCAGCATTTACATGCTCTTCAACAACTTGCAAATACATATAATATTGCAGTATTTATCACAAATCAAGTTCAAGCTAAACCGGATTCCTTCTTTGGAAGTCCTACTAAAGCTATTGGTGGTCACGTTTTAGGGCACGCTTCTACCTACAGAATATGGCTTAAAAAAGGATTGGCTGGTAAAAGAATTGCTCGTTTAGTAGACAGTCCTCATCTTCCTGAAGGTGAATGCGTATTCAAAATCACCAATGAGGGTATTGTGGACTAATTAATTAAAAACTTTCTTGATTTCAAGAAAGTAACCTTTTTCTTTTTAATTTAACTGAATCTTATTTAAAACTTGTTTTTAACCTTTCTTTTTCTTTATTTGAACTATTATCCATTAATTGTCTGTATTTGGACTATTTCTTGAAATTATTTTTACTACTTTTTATCTTAAAATTGAATTCATTCATGTTTGCTATATATGCTAGTTTATTTTAAATGCTAAAAGTGTCATAGCTTTGAAATAAATAAAAGTTACATTTATTAAAATCATACTTTACCTATTTCTATCAACAATTAACATCTGTTACCTTAATTATTTTGATACTTCTGATCGAGCATATTTTCCTTTTTTGTTGTGAAATTAATATTCGTATTTGGGGGATAATAATATGTTTCATTGTTTAAAACTACGATAGAGGTGCCTGAGAGAGTACCTTGAGTGACTATTTCTACGATACCCTTTCCATCTTTTATGTTTAAATCTTTTTCTACAGAAATTCCATTTAATCTGCTGTTGGAGTTAGTCCATTTGCTGTTGATAAAATTACAATTAATCATGAATCCTGTGAGACTCCAGTAAATGGCGCCACCACTTCCTTTTGCATTGTTGGTAGTGAAAGTGGAGTCTGTTATAGTTCCATTAGCTCCCCACCATATTATACCACCACCATTACTGCCTGCTGAGTTATTGGTGAAATCTGAATTGGATAATGTACCATTAGCTCCTCCCCAGTTGACAGCACCACCATTGACTGTAGCAGTATTGTTTGTGAAAGTGGAGTCTGTTACAGTTCCATGGGCACCTCCCCAGAAAAAAGCTCCTCCTCCATCAGTCTTAGCAGAGTTTCCAGTGAAATAACAACCAGTTAAAGTACCATAATTACTCCACCAGTAAAGAGCACCTGCACCACGATCAGCTTTGTTGTTTGCAAAATAACAATTAGATAAAATACCATTAGCACCATTCCAATAAACACCAGCACCATAAGCAGCAGAGTTATTAGTAAAATTAGAACTGGATAAAATACCATTAGCACCATTCCAATAAACACCAGCACCATTAGTAGCATTGTTGTTAGTGAAAGTAGAACCAATTACAGTGCCATTAGTTCCATACAAGTAAATACCACCACCACAAATACCTGCACTGTTAGCGAAGAAATATGAGTTAATTACATTACAACAACTACCAACAATGTTAATACTACCACCATGCTGATTAGCAGTATTTTTAATAAAAATAGAGCCAATTATTGCACCATTGGTAGCTTTACCACTCCAACCAATAGCACCACCATTAATATTAGCAGTGTTACTAGTGAAAGTAGAATTAATTATCTTACCATCAACATTAGACCAGTCAACTGCACCACCATAATTAGCAGTATTATTAGTAAAAGTAGAACCAATTATTGCACCATTAACACCGTTCCAACGGACTGCACCACCTGAACTAATATTAACTGAATTATTGATGAAGTTACAATTTTTTAATACACCATTAGTACCATTCCATTCTATTGCCCCTCCATAAGTGGTGAAATTGAAGTTTCGGAAAGTAATTCCTTCAATTAAAACGTTATCTCCAGTAACTTCAAAGTGAAGATTTCCACCTTTAGCGTCGAATGTTACAGTACCATCATACCTTGAGACAGTTATGCCATTTCTATTTAAATTAACGCTGCCATTAGGGGTTCCAGCACCACTCCTAATAGAAATATAATCATTATCATTAACTTGAATATATTTGTTTAAAAATTCCTCTACAGACCATCTCCAATAAACATTATCTCCTTGAATTGCATGATTATTCGTGAAATTACAGTTAAACATGTTACTGTTAGTACCTTCCCAAAAAACAGCACCACCATTATGATTAGCAATGTTATCCTTGAAAATAGAATTTAATAAAGTACCATTAACACCAAACCACCAAACACTAGCCCCATTATTAGCAGAGTTATTGATAAAAATACAGTCAAATATTGTTCCATTTGAACCTATACAAGAAACACCTCCACCACTATACCTAGCACTGTTACTCATGAAAATACAACCTGATAAAGTAAAATTAGTACAACGAGGGAAATTAATGCCACCACCACCATCCCAGTTTTTAGAAGTGTTATTTATGAAAGTACAATTAATCACATTACTATTATCACTATTCCACATAGCTCCACCACCAGCATACTGAGCAACATTATTTATGAAAGTACAATTAACCATATTACAGTTAGGAGCAGACAAACCAACACCGCCCCCATTAGAAGTAGAACCAGTATTATTGATGAAATAACAATTAGTTAAATTACCATAAGCACCAGTCCAGTCAATACCACCACTGCCGTTAGCTGAGTTATTAATAAAATAACAATTAATTACTTTAGAATTAACACTTCTAACAGCAAGACTGCCCCAAGAACATTTATTTTTAATAAATTTAGAATTGATTATAATTCCATTAGTACTATTCCACCAAACTGCACCACCACCAGCAGTGTTATTTATGAAATTACAACCATCTAAAACTCCATCAGTGGCATTCCAAAGCATAACACCCCCAGTTTGGAAACTGAAGTTTCAAAAAGAAAAATTTACAATTAAAACAA